>Ga0129306_1000408_pt1 | contig 68177 bp, 60 predicted proteins | sample P827metagenome_FD_94438 | JGI IMG/M metagenome (GOLD analysis project Ga0129306, IMG submission 94438) | Capybara group fecal microbial communities from Wisconsin, USA - P827 metagenome | ecosystem: Host-associated > Mammals > Digestive system > Large intestine > Fecal | place: USA: Wisconsin... | reverse complement strand
GTGTCAGGAAAGAAATGATGTAAATTTAAATGACAATTCATTAAAAGTAGTTTACAATGCAAGTGAATATGAAAAGGAAAAGGATGAGAGAATCCGCAATCTCCTTCACTTCATATGCACTGACGAACCGGGAAAAGACAGTTTTTCCGTCCGCCTTTCTTCAACAGTCGAGAAACTTAAGAACGATGATAAGTTCAGGAGTACATATCTGGCCATGAATTTACATGATTTTGACATAAAAAAAGAAGCTTTCGAAGCCGGCACCCGGCAGAAAGCCATCGAAGCTGCTGCAAACCTTCTCAAACTCGGCGTCCTTACTGAAGAACAGATTTCATCGGCAATCGGTCTTCCTCTCGAGCAGGTTCTTGAAATTAAAAACAGTTTAACGGTAAACGCATAACCTTAAACAAAAAGATAAATTTATTTAGGGCACATCTGACTTTCGTCAGACCAGGCTTTTCACAGCTCCGGCTTTCGCCTCCGACCCTGCGGGTTTCGCTTTGCGAACTGTTACAATCCCTTGCGCAGATGGCGGGTAAAGCGGTGAAGCTTCAGATTCTAAAAATAATTTCATCCTCCCGTCTCCAGACATCCCACAAATATGATGACACTCGCTTATGCTTCGAAGTGAAAAAAAACGTGAATCATTTTGTGTTCTGCCTGCAACGAAAATACAAAAACTATTTATATAACAAAAACTATATAAACTTATTTTATAACAAGGAAAGTTTCAGAGCTTAAAATAATTATATCCTCCCGTCTCCAGACATCCCACAAATATGATGGCACTCGCCCATGCTTCGAAGCGTAGAAAGCCGTGAATCATTTTGTGTTCTGTCTGTTGACGGGGGAAAAAATTATCTTTTTTTTATTTTTTGTGAGAATTTATTAAAAAAATTTTTACGATACCTTTTGAAACCAAATTTATTTTTCAGGAGGTAAAATATGTACGAAAATCATATAAAAACAGAAGAAGAGCTCATCGAAGAGTGGAATACGATGCCTTTCTCGAAAAACTTCATGTTCTGCAAGGTAATGGAAAACGAACCGCTCTGCCGCCACGCCCTAGAAATCCTTCTCGGTATCAAAATAGATCACCTTGAGTATCCGGAGCAGGAAAGGTATTTCAAGGATTCTGCACAGTCACACGGGATAAGGCTTGACGTATTCACAGAAGGAGATGGCAGGAACTTTGACCTTGAAATGCAGACAGCAGATACCGGAGACCTTCTTAAACGTGCACGCTATTACTCAAGCTGCATTGACGTATCATTCCTTAAACCCGGAATGCTCTATTCTGAATTAAAGAAAAACTACATTATCTTTCTCTGTCTTGAAGACCCGTTTAAAAAGGAACTTCCGCTTTATACTTACAGAACAAAATGTGTAGATGACGAAACAGAAAAATTGTTTTATAATATCGCTAGATGGGAAACTTTCGAAAACGAGGATTTAAAGAACTTCTTTAAGTTCATTATGACTAACATTCCCTGTGATGAGTTTACCAGAAACCTTAATGACCAGGTAATGATTGCCCGGCAGAACGCAGAGTACAGGAGGCAGTATATGACAATGGAAATGTACGGAACCGAACGCTTTCGCGAAGGCCAGAAACAGGGCGCCCAGCAGAAAGCCATCGAAGCTGCCATCATGCTCGTTCATGATTACAACGCTACGCCAGAAGTTGCTGCCCAGAAAATGAACGCACCGCTGGAACTTGTGCTCGAAGGCTTAAAATAAAAGAGAATTAAAAAATCGTAAAAGAATCATGAGGTCGGTTCACAATCCGCTTGCCTGCTACCATCTTTAGCGGCAGGTCCCGCAACGCGCCGATTACAGGTTAGAGAAGCTGTTCTATTTTATCCAGAATTAATTGATCGGCCGGAAGCCAGTCAACGGATCTCAAGGTTTCCATTTTTGGATAACAATCTGTCAAAGAAGTCCCATACATCCACTTCTATCCTAAAACGGATATATAAACTCGGAACAAATCCTCCCCTTTGTAAAATTCTGCATAAAAAAACATAAGCCTGCTCCGCAGTATTTTCAAAACTCAAAAAACTTATTTTAAATCACGAGTATGGAATAAAACGTCTTAATGTAAATCTCCTTTCTAGATTGAATATTCCGCAAACTCTATTCTAACGAATTAATTTTCCCACCCCGCTCCGCGATTCTAGAAATGATTTCGTTTATTTTTGGTGTTATGATAAATGGTGAGTTGTACAAACTATGTTTCCCACATTAATACTACAATTCCTTCCGTAAATCTTTCGGAAGTTGCCTTTTAGATCCAAAGTAGCCATATATTAATATAAAAATGCTAATTGACATAAGTAAAAAACCAATAATTATCAAAGGAATATTTGGTTCAGCTCTTTGTATTTTTAGTAATTTTTTTAATGAATCACCCAGAAAGAAACTGAATGCGAATACAAAATATAAATTATAAAAGAACTGTATTTTTTCATTTCTTTTTACAAATTCTGCATCGTATGAATTAAACTTTTCGTTATAACTTTGTTTTACGCGTTTACCTCCCTTTATTTTTGCAGCTACAGAAAAATCTGAGAAATTCTTATCATGATAGATTTGTATAACTATTCCGTCTTTTGGGGATAAATAATCAAACGAAACAAGCAATTTATTATCAACCTGCTTCAATGAACATTTGTTATCTGCATCGGTTTCAGATAACAAAGAACTCTCAAGAATACAGATATTATTATTCCATATGATTGAAATCTGCTTTCCATCTACAAAGTCATCCATATTTAGCATTTGATTTCCGCTATTCCAAATAGCAATTTTTGAAACAGATAGGTTTTCAACTTTATTTTTATTATAAAGTATTGAAAAAGGAAGTTTTTTATTTAATCCAGGTTTTATTATTTCATATGATGAAACAGCATATGAAATTTCCTTTTTATCCCTTTTAATAAGTGAAATAATACCTACAGGCAATCCAATTACACCACACAAAGAAATAATTAACCAAATTATAGAATTTTCTTTTAAAACCTCTAACAAAATTACATCTCCTTAGGATAGACTATTAAAACTATATATTCATCAACTCTTCAATTTTCATATAAATCTTATCATATAGAAACTGATATTCTAAACAATCCAATATATATATTCCGCCAAGGATGTTTATATATTTTTGTATTTCTCGCATTTTATTACTATCGACTTCTTTTCCTGCATGATTCGCTTCCCATGTCAAAACAGCACTAATGGTAGGTTTAAGTAAAGAAAAGCTGTTTGAAATATTCCTTTCAAGAAAATCAACTATAAAACGCTGATGAGTGCATACATATCGAGTATATTTCCATGGGTCTGGAGAATTTAGTTCATTATCATAAGTTAAACGACCTATCCACCATAAACGTGAAACTGCATTTCTAGTAATTGGATGTTCTTTGCCGAAGAACAGACGAGATTTTATTGACAAATCATTATTTTTCCTCCAACGAATAGTTGAGTATTCCCAATACTTTCCTAGAGTGAAACCAACCCAGAGTCTTTCTTCTGCTGCAACTGAATCTGAAAAAACTTCTTTATATGCTCCGTAGAATGCAACTACATTATCATAATCGTCTTTTTCATCATCAGATATTTTAAGCATGACATTTTTATCTTCAAATTTTGTATCAATAAAAGCATCACTACCTAATTCTTCTATGATCCAAGAATTATTACTTGATTCATATTTTGTTTTCATAGAATCAATATTATCTTTTAACGCAATCAGCTTATCAGCTGGCATCATTTTAATCTTCATCTTCTATACCTCGTAAATCATAAAGTTGTTTTACACAACCAACTATTGGTGATCCTAATAATTTTTGTACCCATTCAAGAGAATTACTTTCTTGCACCCATTTTTTGAAATCTGTTATTTCAAAAGGGGGCTTCTTCAATATATTCTGTATTGCCTGTAACCACTCAGCTTCTTCAATTCTTGAATAAAAATTTAATTCATCAATATTTGCCAAATTCTTAAGATATTCAATTGTATAAATAAGAGCCGGTGTAACTATAGAAGATACAAAGATTTTTCTTATACTATCATTATTAGACATTTGTTTATAAAATTGATATGTTTCATGAGGCAAATAAATTTTTAATTTTTCATTATCATCAAGGTTTACAGAAACATCAGATATATCTTCCTTAGGAGCTATTACAATAAAAGAAGGGCGGTCCTTTAATTCTTCACGTATTTTGGGAATATTCAATGTAAAATTGGAACCAACTGCAAGTACACAACCTGCTTCTATATCAAATGAACAATTATCACCATATTCTGGATTAAATGATTCATTTGTATAATTTGATATATCTTTCTTTGCTACTATAAAACAACAAATATCAACTTTATCTTTTAGTTTCGCGATTGGAATTTTAATACAATGTTTATCAGTGAATGTTTCATACTTATTTCTGAATCGAGAGTGAGAACTTTCAATGTGATAAACAATTGAAACAACTCCTTTACGCAATAATTCCAATAAATAATTGTTATCTAACAAAACAGAGAACTCAAGTTTCAAATCATATCCATCTATTGCAAATGTTAAATCAACATCAAATCGACATCCTACATAATCATCATTATAGGTAGTTAATACTGGATATGGATAATATTTATTTCTTATTTTCATAGCATTTTACCTCAAAAGAAGAATAATCGTTTGAATTAATTGTAAAAGTCAAATGTAATTTATTTTCTTTCCTTAGAGAAATTCCTTGGAATGTATCTTGAGAATAATTTACATTTGGTTGATCTATAACAGAATACTCTTGAATTTCAGCAGGATAATAATCAGTTTCGGCAGCCTGAAATATTTTTAAGCTTGCATTATCACAATCTATTGAAGGAACAAAGATTAACTTATAAATTCCTTTTGACTTGTCAACAGGGAATATACGACAACTAATAGGATTTATTGTATTATTTTTTTCTTTACCGTTAAATTCTCCATCCAGCTCCCCATTATTATTGCCAACTCCATTATTACCGCTTCCATACCCATTACCAGAAGAACCTCGTCCTTCTGAATTTTTATCTTTTCCACCTGAACCAAAATCATTTCCAGAACCGTTTTCCTCAGAATCAGATGTTTCTCCATTCTCGTCAGATTTTAACTCTGAACTAATTACTTTATTCCTTTTTAGTGTAATTTTTTCCTGAACATCTGAAATGGTATCTTTCATCTCTTTTTTTCCTTCATCTTGTTCCATTGAAGGAAGATAATCACCTATTCCAGGATCTATTTCGTTTTTCGAATCATCTTTTTCAACTAATTCATCCAAACAATCTCTAATATATTTAACAAGACCTGAAACAATTGTTTTAGCCTCTTCTTTATGACCTAGTTTTGCTCTATTTATTTCCCATTTAGTATGTTCTGGATTTTCCAGATGTCGTAAATAATCATTAATCTCAACACCTTCAATCGAAAGAATGCCCGCAAAAGATATCTGACCAGTGATTCGGCCCTGTTCCATGATACGCATTCCTGTAGCTCTAATCATAGAAACCTTGGAGTGTAATTCATCCGATAAAAGAAGTCGTAATTTTACAACTCCCATATTATTATAATTTTTCTCAAAAACTTTTGTTTCTGGCGATACCAAAACCTTATAATAGTTCAATATACTTTTTTTTGAAGAACAATATTGTGTTACGATATCTTGTAAGGTTTTTGCATTAATCTCAATTTTACCAACTTTTGCTACTAATGTTCCTTTATATATTGCATATAAAAAACTGTCTAAAATAGCAGTAATTATTTGTTCTTCCCAATCTTGTTGAACAATAAAACCTAAAATATAAATATCAGTTCCATATTCATCTTTTTTCCTTAATGAAGGCTCATACTGCTTCCCAAATACAGGATTATTATTTTCTGAACCATAATAACCTATACCAGTTGTAATAGTTTTATCATCCAATTCAACACTTGAAAGTCTTGTCACACCTTGATAGGCAGAATTACCGTCTATTGCATTGGTACTATAAATAACTGTATGAAAATATGAACAAGCATAAGAGGCATACTTTCCGATTCCAAAAGACCCCCCAGATGTACCAGGTTTATTTGAAACCCCCGAAGACTTCACTAAATGTATCCATGGCTTTCCTCTTGGTAAATCCTTACCACATCCTTCAAGCCCTTTTGTATTATAATCACTAATTCTGAGAACAGTACATTTTCCTGATTGTATCTGTTTACGTGCAACTTTATAGAACTCATATGCGTTTGGGTCATCATCATTAGTCCAAAACTTTTCAGCCTTTTTAAAATACTGATTAAGACCTTCAATATCAGGAATATTATTAATTGATAAATCAGACATTTTAAATTCAACTATTACAGGCTTATCTGAATTATCAATATGAGCATCTAGCGAATTTTGGCAAATTTCTCTTGCAAGAGAATCTAAAGGAACATTTCTAAAAGTTTCAATTCCAGTATCAGATATTCCATAGATTTGTGCACCATAATTGCTTGGAAATCTCCATTTACAATCCATAATTATCCCTCCATATTATCTAAAGCTTAAATTCACCACTTCGTCGTGAATCACTACTTTGAAAACGCTTTTTAGCATCATCAAGTTCGGCTTTCAAAGCAGTAAATATTTTGTCTACATCTTTATCTGTGTAATCATATGTAGATTTACTAGAACAATTACCTAACAATCTGATCATGTTAATGATTTTATTTGTTCTGCTCTCTGCGATGCGTACAAACTTACTTCTTTTGTCTTCTGCCATATTAATCTCCTTAAAGATAAATATAATATATCACTCAATATTTGTCAAATATTTTTCTAATATTTATCATATAGTTTGTATATTTTTCATTTGTTTTGATTATTTTTGAGTAAAGCAAAGACAAATTTTTTTATAAAATATATTGCAAATATTTCTCATATATATATCATCTATACATTTTTTTTGAATCTTGGAAGAAAAAGAAAATAATGGTATAATAAATAATTTACTATTCAAAAGAGGTAAAAATGTATTCTGTCGTAGATTTATTTGCTGGAGCAGGTGGTTTAAGTTTAGGTTTCACACAAACTGGTAATTACAAAGTAGTTGCTGCTTTCGAGAAAAATGAATTTGCCTCAAAAACGTATAAAAAAAATAATCCAGATGTTGAATTATATGATGATGTCTGTGCTGCGAATTATAATGAATTGAAAAAAAAATTTGGTAATATTGATATTGTAATTGGAGGCCCCCCTTGCCAGGGATTTTCAAATGCAAATAGACAACACAATACTACAATTAATCAAAATAATATGCTAGTAAAGCAGTACATACGTGCAATATTAGAATTGAATCCTAAAGCATTTGTTATGGAAAATGTTGGAATGCTTAAGTCTGATGTCCATAAATTTTATAAAACAACAGCAGATATTGATTTAATACAAGAATATGGAATAGAAACTCAAAATAGTAAAATTTTCTTATTGTCAAAAGAATATTTTTTTCAAGATATATATAATATTGTAAATAATCTAACAAATATTGATTCTTACATATGGAATGATGATTTTTATCTAGGTATTAATGTAATTTATAAACAGAAGAAAAATAAAACAAAACTTATTAAAGCCATAAAAAAGTACTCTAAGTTACTGAAGATGAATTTACATAACGAAATTGGATTAGAAAATAAGACTATATCTAAAATTTTTAATAACTTTAAAAAAAATGTTGATAACCTTTTATCAAAGAAAATATCAATTGAAGATTTTATTACTCAACTAGAGAAACCTTTAATGATACAAAAAATGTTTAAAACTCTAAAAGAAATAAAAGACAACAATCTTGTTATAAATAATTACTCTTTTGAATCAGATTTATATGCAGAAGTTGATTCATTTCCTGTATATGAGTACCTCACAAAAATACTAGAATCTAAAAAACACGGTTATGTAATAGATAAAGGAATATTAACTGCATCTGATTTTGGAGTTCCGCAAAAAAGAAGGCGTTTTGTTGTAATGGGAATAAAAAGATCCATTAGTAGAGAAGTAAAATTGCCTGAGAACAAAAAACCTCATATAAATACCGTTAAGGATGCAATTTACGATATTGAAGATTGTTATACAACCACTTCAGCTACAAATGATAACGGAATACATTTACCCAAGATTCCCAAGAAGGAACTTAGCGAACTGGCAAGAAAACTTCGAAATACTAATTTACTATTTAACAATATAATTACAGATACAGGGAAAACTGCAATGGAAAGATTTAAACTTATAAAACAAGGACAAAACTTTCATTCGCTAGATAATAAACATAAAAAAAATACATATGCAAATATTGAAAGAACTCAGAATACAATTTACTTAAGACTTGATTATTCAAAAGTTTCCGGAACTGTTGTAAATGTTAGAAAGTCTATGTGGATTCACCCAACTAAAGACCGAGCTCTAAGTGTAAGAGAAGCTGCAAGACTGCAGACTTTCCCAGATAGTTTTATCTTCTGCGGCTCTAAAGATTCTCAATACCAGCAGGTCGGTAATGCAGTTCCGCCAATGCTTGCTGAAGCAATTTCCAGAAAGCTTCTCGAATATCTTAATTCAAAATAATTCAACATTTGCTAGTTTTTCTCAACAATAAAACTTTCATTTCATCAGGGGAAACCCATTTCTTCTCTTTCGCAATCTTCTGATGAATAGCCTTATGACAATTTGCACAAAGAAACGCCATATCTTCAGGCTTTGTCTCGACTAATCCACCAACTTGAGACAAGGGGATTATATGATGACATTCGAAAAAAGCACACTCATCAATTGAATCATCAAAATAAGGCTTAATACCACATATGTCGCAAAACAATTTATTATGCTTTTTCCTCATACCAATAACTGCCTTACGAAGATTTGGATTTCTTTCCTTCCGTTTATGAGTTGCTGTGATTATTTTCCCTTCTACAAAAGATTCTTCATCGGGAACTGATTCATTAAGATGTTCATTTTCATCAAAAGATGCACTGTCTTCTATGATTTCAGTGGCAATCCGCGCAACTAACTCTCGCTTATCTCCAAATTCATCCCATACATCTCTATCCATTTTCGACACATTCTGAAGACCATTCCCAGTTGCCACATTCTTGAGATTAAGAATTTTAAAAGCTACCCCATCTGGATTTCTAAACTGTTGTTTTCTAATTGATAAAGGATGAATTGGCAATTGATTTAATGTTTCTGACAAATTAATAATACGCTTATCATTTCTATTTGGATTAGCTCCATTAAGCTTAAAATATAGATTCAATGCTAAAATTGTTTCATCTCTTGTCCAATTAGGATTCCCTTGGCCATGCGTTACCGCCATAAAAATCTCCTTTATTTAGAAAAAATCTTTCATAGATACATTCATTGCTGATGCCAATTTTGACAGAGTATTCAGAGAGGGAACTGACTTTTTAGATTCAATATAGAATAAATGGCTTCTAGAAATACCGGACTCATTAGATAACTGAATGATTGACATATCCTTCTCAATCCGTATTTTTCGAATATTTTCAATTACCTGTTCAACTGACTTATCCATTTTCATACTCTAAATATAGAGTATGACTGTTGTTCTTAAATTACGACTCTATATTTAGAGCTTTCTTCAAATTAACTCACCTTAATATTGTTGTAATATTCCTCGCAGAATGGAGCAGCTCACATTTAAAAATCCGTTTTCTAGGTATATAATACCCCTATGGACACCCTTACTCCCGAAGAACGCCACAAAAACATGTCTCACATCCGCTCAAAGGACACTAAGCCCGAAAGGCTTATACGTTCTGCGCTTTTTAGGGCGGGATTCCGCTACAGAATCTGTGATAAGCGCTATCCGGGAAAGCCGGACCTGGTTTTTCCAAGATATTATGCGGTAGTTTTCATAAACGGCTGTTTCTTTCACGCACATGAGGGCTGTAAATATTTCAGAGTCCCTAAGTCAAATTCAGCTTTCTGGAAGGCAAAATTTACAAGAAACAGAGAGCGGGATGCACAGGTCATCCAGAAATACAGGGATGACTGCTGGAGGGTTTGTGTCGTCTGGGAATGTGCAATCAGAGGCAGAAACTCAAAGCAGAAAATAGAAAACGTAACCGGTCAGATTGTAGAGTGGCTCGAAGAATCCTGTGATCCTTTCCTCGAAATAAGTTCAAAATAACCCCTCCCTATATCTTCTCAGAGCGAAATCCCCCTTTAACCTTATAGCCGGGCGTGCAGCAGGTTTAAATGGCCGTAAAAAAAACATTTGAATTTTTCCCTATAATATAGAATAATATAAATTATGAGAGAGTTTACATTATCATTGCTTCTTGTCTTATCCTCTTCGCTGGGGTTTGCTCAGAGCAGTTTTTTCGATTCTTATGTCTACCAGTCATGGAGTGCGTTCGGGGGTCTTACCGGAACGACTGCAACGGACATCTATCAGACAGTAGATGGCTACATCAACATCGGAACATACGAAGGGCTTGTACGCTTTGACGGGGTTGAATTTAAAACTTTCAATCGCGCGGCAGATTCCAGTCTTGACTTCGTTTCTGTCAGAACAATCCTTCAGGATTCAAAAGGAAACATCTGGGTCGGTTCAAACGACGAAGGCCTTCAGAAAATATCAAATGATTCAACTAAACTCTATACTGTAGAAAACGGACTGCCGAATAATTCCATCCGTGCTCTTGTAGAAGATAAACGCGGCAACATCTGGATTGGAACTGCAGGCGGTGTTGCATATTTAACTCCCGACGGAAAAATAATTAACGCACAGTTTGATTCAGGGACTGTTGCAAACGGAGTAATTGCAACTTCCCTCTTCTGTGATGCTGCAGGTCAAATATGGCTTACTACTCAAAACGAGCGCGGACTGTTTTTATACAACAACGAAATTTTCCAGCAGCTTTACGATTTAGAATCATACGGAATTTATTTTGCAAGCTCAGTCTTTCAGGACAGATCCGGAAAATTCTGGATAGGTCTGGAAGACAATGGTCTTATTACAATTGAACGCGGTGTAATAAAAAAAATTACTACAGGCACAAAACTCGACAATACTTCAACACGTTCAATCATTCAGGAATACAACGGCAACATATGGTTCGGCACGGAACACGGTCCTGTAATTTACACGGACGGTCAGTTCATCGAATACAATGTCCGCTCAGGTCTTGAAGAAGCAAACATAAAAAGAATAATTCAGGACCGCGAAGGAAACATCTGGTTTGCAACCGACAGAAACGGGATCGGAAAATTAACTTACGGTAAATTCCAGATGAAAAAATTAAACGTAACCGTAAATGCAATTGCAGAAGGAAAAGATTCGAGAATCTGGGCCGGAACAGATGAAGGTGTAATCTGTTTTATGGATGACAAGCCGGAAAACAACAGACTGACACAGTACACAAAAGGACTCCGAATCCGCGATGTTTCAATCACAAGCGAAGGTTATGTTCTTGTAAGCTGTTATACAAAACCGGGACAGCTTTTATATGACGGAAATAAAATTACAAACTGGACGACAGATAATGATCTTGCAGGAAACAAAGTTCGTGTTGCAATAGAATCTTCTCCCGGAGAATATTATGTCGGAACTACAACCGGCTTAAGTGTAATTCACAGAGACGGAACGGTTAAAAATTTCAGACAGACAAACGGACTTGAAACAGAATACATCATGGCTCTTTACAAAGACACTCACGATGTAATCTGGATTGGTACAGACGGCGGTGGAATTTATTTAATGAAAGATGAACGCATCATCAATCATTTAACCTTTGCCGAAGGTCTTGCCGGTAACGTAATTTTTAAAATTTCACAGGATGCAAACAACGGTTACTGGATATGCACCGGAAACGGTATTTCATATACGCTCGATTTTGATCCTTCTAAAAACGAAAACTATTCGTTTATTACAATCGGTTCAGAACACGGCATCGGAACCAATTCTGTTTTTCAGGTTCTCTTTGACAGACAGAAAAACATGTGGATGACAAACAACCACGGTGTCGCTTCTGTAACTCTCGAAAATATAGATGACTTTCTCACAAATAAATCAAAACAGATTACGGCAAAGTATTACAACAAAAACGACGGTCTTGATTCTGATGGTCCGACTTCTACTTCATGCTCTTTAGTCGACAGGCACGGCCGTCTCTGGATTACTCTCATCGACGGAATCGCAGTTTATGATCCGCTTAAAGTTCATAAAAATTCCATCACTCCGCTAGTCCACATCGAAACGATTACTGTTGATAATGTTGAATTTAAAAATACCGGCGAAATGATTATGCTTAAACCGGGAACAAAACGCATAGACATAAAATTTACCGGAATAAGCTTTGATGCACCGGAAAGAATTCTCTTTTCCCACATGCTTTCAAACTTCGAAAGCAATTACTCAATTCCAAGTGCAGAAAGAATCGTTTCATATACAAACCTTACTCCTGGCCGGCATTCATTTCTTGTAAATGCCATTAACGGAAACGGAGTCCAGTCAGGCGATGACGAGATGATGTTCTTCTATCAGAAACCTTATCTTTACCAGCGTCCTGTTTTCTGGGTAATAGCCGGAATTCTTTTTATAAGTTCAATCTTTGCATTCTTCTTCATAAGGGAACGCCGCGTCATAAAAGAAAACCTTCGTCTCGAAGCCCTTGTATATGCAAGAACTGCAGACCTCGAAATAGAAAAAGACAAATCCGACAAGCTTCTGCGTTCCATCCTTCCGGATAAAATTGCAGACATTCTTAAAGAAACACCGGGAGAAAAATCTTTTGCCGAAAACTTTGACGATGTAACAATTCTATTTACTGACATCGTCGGTTTTACTACTGTATCAAGCGGTCACTCTGCCAATGAAATAGTAAGCGCACTTAATAATCTTTTCAGCCGTTTTGACGAACGTGCAAAGAAAATGAAAGTCGAAAAAATAAAGACAATCGGAGACGCATACATGGCAGCGTGCGGAATTCCTGAAGCAAATAAAGACCACGCAAAGATCATGGTCAAATATGCAAAAGGATTACTCGAAGACGTAAAGAAATACAACCAGAAAGCCGCAATAAAATTTTCAATACGTATCGGATTAAACTGTGGTCCTGTTACAGCAGGTGTAATCGGAACTACAAAGTTTATATATGATGTGTGGGGGGGACACAGTAAACGTTGCAAGCAGAATGGAAACTGCTGCAAAGACAAATACAATAAGGATTACCGAAGACCTTAAAAATCACCTCAACAATACGGATTTTAAATTCAGCCGTGCAATTGTCTGTGACATTAAGGGAAAAGGTCATATGAAAACTTATGAAGTAAAGATTTAGTTTCTGATATATACGAGAGAGAGGTTTATATGAAGAAAAGAAATTCCATCATGCTGATAAGTTCAGCTGCAGTATGCGCAGCCCTTTTAATTGCAATCATTTCCGGCTGTATAAAAAAAGAAAGCAACTACATTAAAGTCGGAATCCTTCACTCAGTTTCAGGTCCGATGGCAATAAGCGAAGGTCCTGTACGCGATGCAGAGCTTCTTGCAATTAAAGAAATTAACGAAGCAGGCGGTATTCTGGGAAAGCAGATAAAGGTCATCATCGAAGACGGAGAAAGCAACCCTGTAAAGTTTGCAGAAAAAGCAGAAAAGCTTTTAAAGTCTGACAAAGTTGCAACTGTATTCGGATGCTGGACTTCTGCTTCAAGAAAAGCAGTTAAAAAGATTTTCGAAGAAAACTACGGACTTCTCTGGTATCCTATCCAGTACGAAGGACTCGAAGCAAGTCCTAACATCGTTTATATTGGAGCAGCTCCAAACCAGCAGGTAGTCCCTGCAATCAATTACTGTTCGCAAAAGTTCGGAAAAAGAATGTATCTTATCGGAAGTGATTACGTTTATCCGCACACAGCAAACAACATCATCAAAGCACAGTTAAAAAGCATCAGTGGAATTTGTGCAGGCGAAAAATACTTTCAGATGGAAGAAACAGATTTTAATTATGTAATCGATGACATAATAGCAAAAAAACCCGATGTAATCATAAATACATTAAACGGACAGTCAAACATCTATTTTTTCAAACAGTTAAAGGATAAAGGCATTACTTCAGAAAAAATTCCTGTAATGAGCTTTTCAATTTCAGAAGGAGAAATTGCACACATAGGCGTAGAAAACATAAAAGGCCATCTTCTTGCATGGAATTATTTTGGAACTACCGGAACTGTTGAAAACAGAAAATTTGTTGACGCATACAAAAAAGAATACGGTGATGCACGTAAATTTGGCGATCCTGTAGAAGCAGGTTATATTGCAGTTCATCTCTGGGCAAAATCATGCGAAAAGGCAAAGAGTTTCGATGTTGAACCTGTCCGCATTGCCGCCAAAGGAATGAAGTACAAAGCACCGGAAGGCCCTGTAACCATAGATGGCTTAAACCAGCATCTTTATAAAACAGTCAGAATCGGAAAGATTCAGGTTGACGGAAGCATAATCGAAGTGTGGTCAACCAAAGAACAGATTAAACCGGACCCATACTTAAGTACTTATGCCTGGGCCCGCGGAATATAATTTATACCCTGTATGAGAAAAAACTGCAGCTTTTCTCATACGCTTAACCTTCTTATTTTTTTCTTCATTTATAAGTCAGAGTGATGTATAATATAATCAATGCGCAGAACTCTGACTTATTTTTTTACCCCGGCATTCATTTTAATTCTACTCCTTTTTTCTTCTTTTACTGTCATTTCATGCAGATCGGCTGAACAGGTTTCCGTGCCCGCAAAGACTTTCGACAGCGATGTAATTCAGCTTGTAAACAGCATGTCTGTCCGCGAAAAAATCGGGCAGGTCTTTCTCATGAACTTCCGTTTCTGGAAGCAGTCAGAAACCAATAACGAAGAAATCGTAAACGAAGTTTATCACACGGGAACCGTAAAAATTCCTGTAGCAGGTGTTCATAAAATAAATCCGACAATCGAAAAAATGATTAAAAAATACCACATCGGAAATGTAATCATCTTTACAGAAAACCTTAAAAATACTGACGAAGCAGTGCAGTTTATATATGACCTTCAGAATCTTGCAGTAAAAAATAACGGCATTCCGATGCTTACAGGCGTTGACCAGGAAGGAGGCCGCGTAACTCGTGTAAAACAGTCTGTAAAGTTTCCTCCTGCACGCACAATCGGTTTAAAAGGAGATACAGACCTTGCTTTTACAGAAGGTGAATATCTTGCAGAACAGATAAGCGCTTTTGGAATGAACCTCGATTTTGCCCCGGACTGCGATGTAGATTCCAATCCTAAAAACAGGGTAATCGGTGACAGAAGCTATTCAACAGATGCAGAAACTGCAGGAAAATTTTCTCTTGCAGTTCATAAGGGGTTAAAAAACAAAAACGTAATCGCATGTGCAAAACATTTCCCGGGCCACGGAGACACTGCAATAGACAGTCACATCGGTCTTCCAAAAATAAAAAAATCAAAATCCCGGTGGCTTAAATGTGAAGCAGTTCCGTTTAAAATGAACATCGATAACGGAATCCCTATGATAATGACAGCACACATCCAGTATCCTGCATTGGATAAATCTAAAATCAAAGCAGATAAAACAGATAAAGTCATTACGCGCCCTGCAACGCTTTCAAAAAAAATATTAACCGACATCCTTAGAGGCGAGCTTGGATTTGAAGGCGTTATCTGCACCGACGCAATGGACATGCATGCAATTTCAAAAAACTTTACGGAAAGCCGCGCGGTTATAGAAGCTTTAAACGCAGGAGCAGATTTAATATGCCACCCGCTGGAAGTAATTTCTGTCGATGACATTCCGCGCGTAGAAAAAATGTATCGCGATATAGAAAAGGCAGTCGAAGACGGAACTCTTCCTATGGAACGTCTTGATAATGCTGTAATGAGAATTGTTCAGCTTAAAAAAGATTATAAAATTTTATACAGAAAATTTTATGCACCGGACAAAAAAGATTTTGAAAACACAAAAAAAATCCTGACACAGAAAAAGTATCAGGATTTTGCCGACAGATTTAAAGATTAAAGCTCGCCAAGTTTTTTTGTTACAAGCTGTGTTGCCTGTGCAGGATTTGCCTTTCCCTGAGAAGCTTTCATTACCTGTCCCATAAGCCAGCCGATAACATTTGTCTTTCCAGATTTAAAATCTGCAACTGCCTTTGGATTTGCAGCAATTACTTCATCGACAATCTTTTCGATTGCGCCTGCATCGCTTACAACTTCCATTCCCTTTTCTTTAATGATTTCTGATGGAAGCTTGTTTGAAGAAAGCATTTCTGCAAAAACTTCTTTTCCCTGTTTAGAAGTAATCTTTTTTTCTTCAAGTGCATCTGCAAGCTCTGTAATGTGCTTTGGAGTTAATGCAATATCTGTAATTGTCTTTTTTTCTTCATTCAACTTTGCAAGAAGCTCAGAAAGAATTAAGTTGGCAACACGTTTAGGGCTCTTTGCTTTTTCAGAAGCTTCTTCAAACCAGAGTGCAAGCTCGCGGGAAGAAGTTAAAGTTTCTACATCAAAGTCGCTCAAACCAAACTGCTTTTTAAAACGGATTCTCTTCTGTTCCGGGAGCTCTCCAACTTTTGCAAATGCAGTTTTAATAAGTTCATCGCTTACTGTAAACGGCTTGATGTCCGGCTCTGTAGTAAAGCGGTAGTCAACGAACGAGTTTTTAGTACGCTGAACAACTGTCTTTCCGTTTACTTCGTCCCAGCCCATTGTAACTTTAAAGCCCGGATTAAATTCCTGGCGGTCGTTAATAAACTCGTCAAGCTGTCTCTGAGCTTCGTATGCGCATGCTTCTTTAATCGAACGGAATGAGTTTAAGTTTTTAATTTCTGAAATCGGAGTGTGATAAAGCTTTCCGTCTTCCCAGACATTAAGGTTTATGTTTGCATCACATCTCATGTTTCCTTCTTCGAGGTTACCCTTTGTTACTTTTACGTAACGGAGAATTTCCTGAACTGTCTGCATGAAAAGCGCTGCTTCATCCGGGCTTGTCATATCCGGTTTTGTTACGATTTCGATAAGCGGAGTTCCACATCTGTTGTAGTCGATGTAAGAATGTTTTCCTTCGATGTGGAGTGATTTTCCTACGTCCTCTTCAAGGTGAATTCTTTCTATGCGGACACGGCGGTATTTAGAGCCTTCTGTTTCGATAATACAGTCTTCACCCTTAAAGTTTTTGTCCCTGCATTTTGTTCCGCCCGGCTGCTCATCTTTAGGATAATGAACGAACGGTAAATCTACATAACCGTCTGTACACAGCGGAAGATCATACTGTGTAATCTGATAACCCTTTGCAAGGTCAGGATAAAAATAGTGCTTTCGGTCAAATTTTGTAAAATGCGCGATATTGCAGTTTAAAGCCTGTCCGGCAACTGCTCCAAGTTCAACATAACCCTTACTTACACGCGGCATGGCACCGGGAAGTCCAAGGCACACCGGGCACACACGGGTATCCGGCATTCCTCCATAACGGTTTTCGCAGGCACAGAAAGCCTTGGTTTTAGTCAAAAGCTGTGTATGAATTTCGCATCCGATTACAATTTCATATTTTTCGATAGCCATATTTATTCCCTTTTATAGCACAAAATTATAGCAGTTTATCGAAAATTATTCTATAACCGACAAATTTTCCTTCATTACTTCAAGCCAGGTCTTTTCTGTCTTTCCCTGCATTGCGTTAAGGCAGCGGATTTCCTGGTTTTTATCCTTTGTATTGGAAATTACGGTTTTTGCAATGCGCTCGGTTCCCGTTTCTGTAATGTAAATGATTTTTATGCCGTGTTCATCTGTTTCTTCTGCAAGATTCTTAATTACTTCAAAGCTTGCTTCTGATTCTGCAGAACATCCGTGAAAGGCTGCAACAATTTCGATTCCATAATCCTTTCCAAGATATGTAAACGGATTTCTGTCTGCAACAATCATCACTTTTTCACTCATTTTTGAAACGGCTTTTTCAAATCCGGCATCAACTCCGCTTATTTTTTCGCAGTAAGATTTTGCGTTTGAAAGATAAAATTCTGCGTTTTCTTTATCAAGTGATGCGATTTTTCCTGCAATTGAATTTACAAAAACACCTGCACGCTTTACAGAAAGCCAGATGTGTTCGTCAAACTCGTCCGGGTCAAAGCCGTCGTGATGTCCGTGCTCATGTTCATGTTCTTCATCTACTTCTTCGCCGTCGTGGTGATGGTGATGATGTTCTCCCATCGCTTCAAGAATTTCTTTATGTTCTTCCATCAGCGAATATGCTTCTACACCGCCTTCTTTAATCTGGTTCATGAGTTTTTCAATCCAGAAATCAGATTCCCCGCCGCAGAAGATAAATAAATCAGTTCCGCTTCCTGTAATTTCAAGAATGTCTTTTGCCCCCGGCTGAAAGCTGTGTAAGTCAGTTCCGCTTTTGATAAGATATGAAACTTCTGCCTTATCGCCTGTAATGTTTTTAACCCAGTCATAAACAGGATAAATTGTAGTAACGATTTTTATTTTTCCGTTTTTAATTTTATCCGGATTCCTTTTTGTGCATGAATTGAACATAAGGACAGAACAGATTCCGCATAATAAAAGCACAGTCAATTTTTTTATTTTCATTTTGAGTTCCTCTTTGAATGTCTCCGGCTCAGCTTAAACTATCTGCATTCACTGCAAAGTCCAAACAGTACGGTTTTTGAATAATCAAGAGCAATTCCGTGCTCTTTTTCGATGTGACTTGTAAACTCTTCGGATTCATCACAGTCAAGATGAATTATTTTAGAACACTTTACACACTGAATGTGCAGGTGTTTTAAACAGTCTTCCTGTCCTGCAATGTACTGATACATTATTTTTTTGCCGTCTTTTGCTGAATGAGCAATTACTTTTTTTTCTTCAACAAATTTTTCAAGCTGTCTGTAAACGGTTGTAATATTTGTACTCTGCTTTTTGCGCTCAAGTTCTTTTATAATGTCCATTACACTTACAGCAGTGTCTTTTTTTGACTCCAGAAAAGAAAGAATTTCTTCCCCTACTTTTGATTTGTATTTAACCGGTCTCATACCTGATAATGTAACGAAATTGCAAATTATTTGCAATATCATCCCAAGCTGAAAACAGGGCAAAAACCTTTTGAACATGTTACCATTTAACCTTTGCCTTGTTAAAAAGGTATTAATAAATTATAATTTTAAATGGTATGTATAGTTTACGAAAGAAAATTCAGTACACACTCATCAAAAAAGACTCGTCGGCATTATGTACCCTCATAGCGTTGCTTCACTTTGTACTTGCACCTATATGCTTTTACTATGAGTACGATCTTCTTGCCTGCTACCATATTTATGCAACAATACTCTATTTAGTCATGGTAATCCTTTCCAGGGCAATTCCGCCTCTGTTCTTATTTACCATGAGTGACATAGAAACTATTTCCTATTGTATACTGCTTACTGTAAAACTCGGAAACAATGTCGGCTCCTATCTTCTTCCGCTTACAATGCTCACTTATCTGTACATGCTCGTCATTTCTTCCAGGCGCTCAAAATACGCGACAGTATTGCCTACATTTCTTACTCTGCTTACAATTGTTTCTGTTTTAGTATCTGACTATAGAAATGCAGATGCTTTTCAGCTTATTCCGAAAAATTTTTATCTGCTTCATTACATCATTTATTGTGTATTCAGTTTTTTTGCAATTGCATTCATCTGTTACATCATAAGCAAAAAGGTTGCCAGATTTAAAAACAAAACCAGAGTCAAAACAGCTTACCTCAACTACTCTGCAACACATGATTCACTTACAAAGATTTTAAACCGGAGAAAACTGTCTGATATTTTAAATGACTATACAAGAAATCAGGAATATGCATCGACTTCTTTTTCGACTGCAATTTTTGACATTGATAACTTTAAAATCATAAACGATACTTACGGTCATAACTGCGGCGACATTATTTTAAGAAATCTTGCAGACCTTGTAACACGCTCTCTTCCGGAACATACTGTATTTGCACGCTGGGGTGGAGAAGAATTTATAATCCTCTTTGTCGGCATTACAGGAGCTGCTAAATCAACTCTCGAAGAACTGAGAATGCGCGTACAGGAGCATTCATTCCGTTATGCAAATAAACCGATTAAAATTACGATAACCATCGGATTAAGCAAAGCCGACAAGTCATACAATTTTTCTAAAATGCTTATACAGGCAGATAAAAATCTGATCAAGGGAAAACAAAGCGGTAAAAACCGGGTTGTCTGTGAGGAGGATTTATAATGAAAACAAAAAATCTTTCTTACAGAATTTTAGCAAACCCTTTCCCTTTCATATGCTACATTATCGCCGTTACAATGTTTATCAAAAACATCATTTATGTTTCAAATTATGATGTTCATTATGATCCGATTCTTATCTGGGGAACTCTTGCGACAATTGCATATTTTACCCTCGGAATACTTTTCCGGACTAAACATAAATTCATTCTGTTTCTCTTTTACGTTTTTGAAACATGTTTACGGGCAGTTATCTTTACTTCAATTTTAAAATGCGATGCAAAATACGAAGTTATCTACGTTGCATTTTTCGCAGTTTTCTATCTGTTCAGTGAGTATTTCAGAAACAGGGAAATTCTTTTTATAGGAATCGTTACTTTTATTTCTGCAACTGCAGTTCATACTTTTATCTATAAGACTGTTTTCTACAAACCAATTCTTTCAATGTCATCCAGTCAGCTTTTGTTTTCTCAGGTTGAATCGTTCTCAAACCTTACTCTTGCTTCAGTTCAGCTTATAATCATTTCAATTTATGTTGCAATCGTTCTTAAAAAAATGTACATCAAAAACGATGTAACGCAGAAAAAGCTTGAATACATTACACGGCATGACATTCTTACCGGGCTCATGAACCGTTACAGAGCATTTACAATTTTTTCAAACTGTGAGTCAAGAAAGCTGAACGAAGGAATTGAATACGGTATTGCGATTCTTGACATTGATGACTTTAAAAAAGTTAATGATAACTATGGTCACGGCGCAGGAGACTTTATTCTTAAAAGCTATACTCAGGAATTAAGAAAAAGACTTCCGCTTCAAAATAAAATTGCACGCTGGGGCGGTGAAGAATTTTTAATAATCTTCCCGAAAATTACTTCGGAAACTATTTTCGAACTCGATACAATCCGCGAGCTTTTATCGCTTACGGTTTTCCACTACAACAACCAGATTATTCATGTTACTGCAACTTACGGAATAAGTTCTTCGAAAAATTTCTCATCCGCAATCGAAGTTTTGGATGATGCCGACAAACATCTCTATATAGGAAAACAAAATGGAAAAAACAGACTTGTTGTTTCAGAAAAGTTTTGATAGTATGAATCATATGAAAAAGATTTTTAACTTAAAAACATTTGCATTAGGAACATTATTATTCAGTTCATTATTCTTTTCCTGCATGACTGCACCAAAAGAAATTCCGGAAGATCTTACTGCAGCTCAATTAATTCAGCGCGGTCAGGATGCAGCAGCTTCTTACAATCCGGCTGCAGCAAACGCTTACTATGTTGCATGTATCGACAGATATAAGGATGATTTAAAATGCTATGTAGAAGCCCGCTATGAAATTGCACAGTTAAGACTTAAACAGAAGGATTACGCTGTTGCAAAAACAATGTTCCAGGAGATTCTGGACATCTTTGACCAGCCGGGCGCAATCTATAAAATTCAGCCTAAATACAAAAAACTTGCTCAGATTGGTCTTGATAAAATCAAAGCCGTAGAAGAAAAAAAACAGATCGAAGCTGAACAGAAAAAGGCTAAGAAAGAAGCTAAAGCACAAAAAGCAGCTCAGAAAAAAAAGACTGCTGAAGAAGTAGCTGAATAAACTCTACAGCAACCTTTTATAAAAAACTTCTATTAATTATCTTCCGCGACGGCCTTTGTCGTCCGGAGTGATAATTGCATTTATCTTAATATCCTTTTCCTTTGAAATTTTTTCTACCAGCTCACGCGAATACTTTCCGGTTTTTCTCGGTGTCGGATGAGGTTCTGCATCTCCTATAAGAATAACTTTTTTCTCTGCATCATTTCTCCAGTCATAAAAAGTCATCGATGCATAAAGCGCTTCATACACCGCTTCCGGAATATCACCGCCTTCAAGTCCGTTTATCTTTATTCCCTTAAGATTTCTTATAAACAGTTCAGAATCGGTCGTAAATCCAAACCACCTTACAGGAAGTCCATTGTAATTATAGCTGTCTGTATAATCACGGTAAAAAAGAAGACCGAGTCTTATATCTTTATAATCTTTAAGTCCTTCGACCAGAGCCGGAACCCATTCTTCCTTTAATTTCTGAATATCATCTTTCATGCTTCCTGTTGCATCTATTGCAAATACTACATCTGCAGTTTTTTCAGGAGGAATTTTTTTAATTGAATTCATTATGTCGTCAACAATTGTTTCCGGTCCTTTTGAATAAATCATAAAATCAGAAATCTGTTCGAATGTGTGAGCTGCAATCGGATTGTAATCATCTGTCAGAACTACTTCATTCTGAACTTCTTCTTTTACAGGTTCTTCTAGTTTTTCACGTTTTACTTTCTTTTTAACTTCAAAGTCAAACATAAATGGATTGTCGAAAAATTTCCCTGTATAGTCACAGTACTTTTTTTCAAACGTACGTATATTAATAAAAGTTCCCTTTCCGATATTTACAGTTCCGTTCCGGCTCCATGAGTATCCGTAAATAATCTGCTGCGGAATGTAAATATGAAAAGCTTTACCGAAAAATTCAGTATCTTCAACAGTAGAATCTACCAGTGAATATTTTGCACCCGGTGAATCAAGAATCTCACCATTAAGCATCCTTATTTCATCGCCATTTATTTTATTGTATTCTTTTGCCCTGTAAGCGTAATTAGGCTCCTGTCCGGCAGGATCTTTTGTTGTCTCTGTAAGCATTACAGACTGAATGCCGGTTTTTTTACGGATATACAGGTGAAAAGCGGCGGTTTTCCCGGTTTTAGAGTCCTTTTCCTCGATGATTTTCACATCCTGAGGATAAATTATCAGTTTAGTCTCCGTTTTTTGAGCATCCGGAGCTGTTTTAGATGTATTTTTATCTGTTTTCTGTGCGAAAACGGCTGTATTGGACATAATAGAGAGAATAACTGAAAAAATACTTAATTTCTTTACAAATTTTCCCATATAACTGATTATCGGATGGTAAATCGGGAATTTTTATGATATAATCGGCTATTGTGGAAAAAAGTAAATCGACCGCTGAGAGTGAATTTGTCTCTGTCGACATTTCGGAATTCTTTGGGCCTCAGGAACTGAAGGAACAGGATTCCGGTATTGTCGTTTTAACGCCTCATCAGCACGACATGTACAAAGCACTCATCCAGAAAGCGAAGGATATAGATCCTGACCAGTACGAAGTCTTCCAGGAAAGAATGAGAAGCCTTCAGGAGCTGGCAAAAAGTATCGCAAAATTTCCTTCCCTTCTCGAACGGCATATACTTTCCGGCGGAGAACGTACTCCACAGTCTTTAATAGAATCACTTATCGAACATCAGGCAGAAGGTGACTATACTTTGCAGCTTCCATCAAAGGCAACTCTTGGTAAAGGTTTCCTTGTTGCAAAAATTCATACTTTTTCTTCACTTTCAAAATTTGCAAAAGCAATTAAAGAACCGGAAAGTGTCTGGCAGGAATTTTCTGCAGAAACAAATTCCATGATGTTCTCCCTTCTTGCAGAAGATGTTTATTTAAATTTAATTCACGATAAAACACTTCAGGTAGATTTTAAGCGTGAACTTGCTACTTCACTTTTACTTTTGTGGGAACACCGCTCAGACCAGACAATTTCTGACATTGCTCCGACTCTCTTAAAAATATGGACAGCCAGACGTAAACTTGCACCGGCTTTCGGAACAATGATGGGTACAAGTGAACTTCTTCTTCTTTCGATGCAGCTTGATGACCAGTGGACATCTTTTATAAAGACAAAGCTCGGAGATCAGGGTGTTTCGCAGGCAATGGAAGAATTTTTATTCGGTATTTCGCACGAACAGATTGTTCAGTTAAAAGATATTCTTCGTACAAAAGGAATCCCTGCAATCGGTCGTGATGAAGTTTCAAAATTTTTAGGCGTACATATAAAGGCCGATGCGGGTCTAGACTATCGTGACTTCTATTCGTTATACTCACTTCGTCGTGATAATGCACGTGTTCGTTCACGAATGAATCTGACTGGTCCGCATAAAACTATAGAAGACTATTTCATTCAGTTTGTAATGGAACAGAACAAGGAGAAACAGAACAATGACAGCTTCGCAAAAAAATGATCCCGTCGAAAACGAAGTTCAGGATAAACGAATACCGTATCATTTCGGCGAAAAACTCCGCTCTGTAAGAGAAAGAAAAGGTTACACACTTAAAGTTGTTGCAAATCAGGCAGGAGTTTCAGAAAGTTTAGTTTCACAGATTGAACGAAACAGAGTAAGCCCTGCAATCGATACACTTTTAGCACTTGCAGATGTTCTTGATATCAATCTAGAATTTTTATTTGAAGAATACCGTAGAAAACATCCTGTTCAGGTTATAAGAGCAACCAACAGAAGACGTTCAAATGACGGAAGCATCGTTTACGAAGAAGTTGTTAAACCGGATTCTTCTGACGGTCAGAATACTGTCGAAGCTTATACAATTACAATTCCAGCCGGAGAAAAAACTCATCGCGGTTCTTACGGACATCTCGGTCGTGAACTGGGCATTATATTAAGCGGCAAATGTGAATTACACTATGAAAAATATATTTATGAATTAAAAGAAGGTGACAGCGTTTCATTCAGTGCAAACGCACCTCACACAATAGTCAACACCGGTGACAAAGAATTAAAAGCAATGTGGGTAGTTTCACCTGCACAGCGCTTTGTAACTAAATAAATGCAAGATAATTATTATTAAAAGAGGAGTAATATGAAAAATTTTGCAAAAAAAATTCTGTTTACAGTAGTAGCACTTTCGTGTTTCTCTGGATTGTTTGCTCAGGAGACATTAAATTCGGAGACTGTAGATCTGCTTCAATCAAATGTTTTTGAAGTAGTAACCCTTAAGGTAGAGGAAGATCCGTTAACTTACGAAAGAAAACTTCCACTTGATCGTCTTCCATACCATATCCGTACAGACAAATATGATTCAATTGGAACTGCATTTCTTATGGATGACGGATATCTTTACACAGCAGCTCATGTATTAAGTCTTTATCACCTTTCACAGAATGATAAATTCTTTATCCGTGACTCAGAAGGAAACACTTACAAAATCGGTAAGGTTTACAAATTTGCTTCTGACAGGGACTTTGTAGTTTTCGATGCAATTGGCTTTGATCCATCTGGAAAAGGTCTTTCATGGGAACCAAAAGTAAAGAAAAATTCTACTGTTTTTGCCGTAGGAAACGCACAGGGCGAAGGAATCGTTATCAGAAACGGACTTCTCACAAGCGAAACTCCGGAAAACAGAAATGGTAAATGGAAATGGCTCCGCTTCTCTGCTGCAGCAAGCCCAGGAAACTCAGGTGGTCCACTTGTAACAACATCAGGAAAAGTATGCGGTATCGTTACAATGAAAAACTCTTCAGAAAACTTAAACTACGCTTTACCTGCCGGTGAAATTTCTAAAGTTGAAAATAACAAAGGTGAAATCCATCTTGAATTCTATTACCGCGTTCCTAACATTCTTACTCAGAAATTCTATCATACATTCGATGATGTAGTTACACTTCCAATGGAATTAGATCAGTTAAGAGATTCTTGCTACAAAAAACTTAAAGAAAATACTTCTTCATTCTTCTACTCTCTCGTTCCAGATTACAGATACAATGGTAAAGAAAGTTTTACAGTTAAAGATACTGGATCTTACCTTCTTTCAAAAGAATGGGGCCCAGAATTCCCTAACGTTATCTGTTTAAGCGAAAAAGGAAAGTGGGGATGCTATTCACCTGAAAATGTTTCTACATTAAAGCTTGAAAAGAATGGAAAAATCAACATTGGTGCTATGTGCGGTTTCTTTATGACATATCTTAAAAAACCAGACAACATGACTGTTGAAGCATACATCAAAGATCCTAAACTTCTTATGGACACTCTTGCAAAAGCATTGACAATTCCACGTATTGTTGCTTCTGAACAGATTAAAATTACTTCTTACGGAAAACCTGCACTCACATCTACAACAAAAGATGTTTTCGGAAGAACATGGATTATCAGCGCATATACCCTTCCATTTGCTGATGGTGTAATGTACAACCTTTCCCTCCCACTTCCTGACGGTATCTTTACATTGACAGCTCTTGATGACACAGATTCAATTTATAACGGTTTTGTATATGACCTTGAATTTGTTTCTAACTTTGTAATTACAGGTTATAAAGGAACATTTAAAGACTGGAAAGAATATATGGCAATCCCAGAATCTGTTTATCCACGTCATGAATTTATCAAGAATGCAAAAATAGTTTCTACAAAAACAGAAACAGAATTCTCTATCAGCAATCTTAACATAACATGTCCTATGGATGTTGTTAAAATTGATGACAAGACAGATATTTACAGCGGCATTACACTCAGACCGGAAGAAAAGAATGGTCTTAAACTCGAAATGACTTATCTGACTATCATTGCACAGGAAAATACAAATGACGAAACAACACTGTTGTTTGAGCAGAAGTATAAGCCTAACAAAGATGCATCTAAAGAAGATCTGGATAGTTACAAGAAAGTATGTGCAAAGACTATTCCTTACGATGGAAAGCCTTTTGAACATGACCAGAATACACACATCTTTATTTCAGATGAAAAATCTGACCATGTAACAGTACTTGGTCTCATCTACAAAGGAAATAAGATGAAAGTAATCGAAGAAAGAACTAAAAAACTTGTAGACTCTATAAAGGAATAATTCTTTCTTAAATAAAAAACAGGGTAGATTTTAATCGACCCTGTTTTTTTTATCTTTAAATACTTTTATATATAATCAATTAATATGAAAAAACATTTCTGTCTGTTTTTAATTTTTTCATTATTCTTTTTCTCATGTGCGACAAATAACCAGGTTTCAGATTCTGTTTATGAAAAAAATTCATTTTTAAATTTTGAAACACCTTCTTCTGTAGAACCGGAATGGAATTTTCTTAACAGTTATTCTTCTACTTTTGATTTTACCATAAATGAACCCCGTGCAGTCTGTCATGCAATAAAAATAGACCTTACAGATTCAAATCTTAAAATTTCATCTTATCCACCTGCAGCAGATTTCCCTGTAAAAGATTTACGGCCGGAATTTTTAGCAGAAAATAATGACATTGTAATTAATACAGTTCCTTACTCGCAGAAAATAAAACCATTCTCAAAAAAAATTCCAGCAGGCATTCTTTACACACATTCCGTTCAATTTTCAAAACCGCTTGAACGCTATTGTGCTTTATGCGTTTATATTACACCGGACGGCTATCGCTGCAAAATTGAACAGACTCAAACTGCCATTACAGAAGATAAAAAAAACAGTCTCTATTGCGTACACGGAGGCTTCTGGCAGATAATTAAAGATGGAATTCACATAGACTTTAAAGACATAAAGGATTCCAGAACAGCAGTGGGAATCTCAAAGGACGAAAAAACACTTTACATTCTTATAGTAGAGGGTGAAAAAAAATCTGTCTCCAGAGGGCTTTCTTACGGCGACTGTGCAGACATTTTTGACTGCTTTGGGGTATTTAACGCCATGGAATTTGATGGTGGAAGCTCTACAACGCTCTATATAAACGGTAAAAACGCCCTTTCCTATCACAAAAAAAACTCTTTACCTGCATTTTTAGGATTTCAAACAGCTAAATTTGACAAATAAATGATGATAAATTAGAATAGATATACTATGGGAATTACGACAAGCCAGCAGTTACAAAACTACTATGACATATATAGAGACAAAGAAGTAACATACACCAAGGATGTTTTGAGAACACTTGCTGTTGATCCGCGTCAGATTTATGTAAAATGTAATGGGGCTCAGTGGCCCTGCATCATAAATTCTACCTCATTTCTTCTTGCAAAAATAATTGTAGGTACAAAAGGCGGCGCATATGCTGCCATGACAAAAAAAGAGCCTCCACCGGTTTCTCTTCGCTTTTATTTTTTGCAGCAGCATGACCAGCCTATCAGTTTTTTCGTCGCTGGACGCGTAACAGAAGTAAGTCCATACATGAATTCTGCGGAACTTGCCGTAATAACTATAACCTTTTCACAGCGTCCACCTGATGACCTTATCGACAAGGTCGGAACGATGCTTGAAGCAAATACAAATGCAATCAAAAGAAAGGAAGAACGTATCGTAATCACAGATGATACTAAACGCCGGTTAAATATTTCAAAAGATGAAACTATTATCTTTATCCAGAATGTTCCCCGCCGTTGTATTCTGCGTGATATTTCTTTCTCAGGTGCAAAAGTAATTCTTCTCGGAATAGAAAAGTTTATCAACGATAAAGAAGTTATACTGCGAATTCATTTTGATGAACCGGACGAAATAGTAGCACTCTGCGGTCATGTTGTAAAAACAGATCCTGTAGAAGGAAGACCAGAAATTATCTACGCATGTCTTCAGTTTGACGAAACAAAGGTTCCGACTTCATACAAAATCAGAATAAACAATTATCTTACTACGGTCCGTAAAAACATTCTTACTGCAGTTTCTCAGGAACAGGAAAACAATAACCGCGAAAAAATTGCAGAAGTTGTTCAGAATGCGCAGCCTGCTGCACAGGGAGAGCAAAATACAGAAACTCCTGCAGCAGAACCGGTACCGGATGCTCAGAGCACTCAGGAAACACCACCTGCAGTAGAAGCAGCTCCTGCAGATCAAGCATAAAAGATAATGCACAATTTTTCTTAAATAAGGAATTTCTAAATGAAACCAAACAGTCCTCTTGAATCGATTTACTTTATACAGTTGCCGGAAAATTTTAAGCTTTCTGATAAAGCATTTCCAATTGATAAAACAATTCCACTTCCCGTTCAGAAAAAAGACTCAGATGCACCGGGACAGTTTGATCCGCAATCACTTACAGTAGAACAGGTGCTCGCAGGAATTCTAACAGTACTTGCCTATGATAAAAACAATCCGCACATACAGTATTACCGTTCAATTCTTTCAAAGGCCAAACCAGATATAAAAAAGGAATTATCAGAAGCTGCAATCTTAAAAGCAAAAAACGAAGACTTTGAACTTGCAGAAGAAATATTTTTAGGGCTTCAGGGGTTTGACCCGGAAGATAAAGCAATTACACTTAACATGGCTCTCTTTTTTGATCAGAGGGCAGACAGTTACAGACGTTCAGGTTTAATCGAAGACGCAGATGCATATGATGATGAAGCATTAAACTATTACAAAGATGCAATGGCTGCAGAACCTGCAATTCCTGACGCATTCTTTAATGCAGGATTTTTCTATCTTAAAAACAACGATTTCTTTAACGCAAAAGATGCATTTGAAACTTATGTAACATTAACATGCGATGTAAAAGATGAAGATCTTGGAGAAAACGGTGTTTACAAAAAAGAACGTGCTCAGGAAATCCTAAATAAAATAAACAATCAGAATATGGACGACGCAAGATTTAAATCTGCTTATGATTTAATTCTTCATGGCGAAGAAGAAAAAGGTCTTGAACAGATCCGTTTATTCATTCAGAACAATCCTAATGTCTGGAATGCATGGTTTATGCTCGGATGGGGATTAAGAAAACTTTCAAGATGGGACGATGCAATTAACGCATTTGCAAAAGCACTTGAGCTTGGTGCATCAGAAAACCCTGACGCTTACAACGAAATGTCTATCTGTTATCTCGAACTTGGACAGCTTAAAGAAGCAAAATCGTCTTTAACAAAAGCACTTTCACTCGATCCGGAAAATACAAAAATCATTTCGAACCTCGGATACCTTTCATTAAAAGAAGGAAACACAAACGAAGCTCAGAAATATTTTTCTACTGTACTCGAAATCGATCCGAATGACAAAATTGCTCAGATAGAATTAAGTAAACTTGAAATCTGATTTTTGATTTGAGTTTTTTTTATAATAAATTCTATTCTAATTTACAGAAACTTTATCACCGGCTTTGATGTGCTGCTTTAAAAACCATCCCTTAGGAACTTCAAGTGCATATCGCACAGAAGTTGTACTCGAAACGGCATCTGTACTGTAAGGAACCATATCAAGAATATCTCTGATTATTCCGTTACGGTCAATGTATGCAATCGATAAAGCTGTAGGTGTATTTTTCATCCAGAAATGTCTTACATCATCTTCTTCAAAAATAAAAAGCATTCCTGTACCATCCGGGATTTTTTTTCTGAACATAAATCCCTGTTCCCTTTCTTCCACTGTCTTAGCAAGCTCAACATTAAGGCTTACTACAGTTCCATCTGCTTTTGTTATCGTTATGTCTTTCGTTTCAAATTTCTTTGTTCCACATGAGAGAATAAAAAAAGATGCAAAAATGATGGTAATAAATCTAATCTGTTTCATACTTTATTATAACTCTTTTTCCTTAAGTTCGTGAACAAGGCTAAGATAAAAATCTCTTATAGTTTTAGAACCTGCAGGAAGACCTTCATGTTCTTTTAAAGCCGGATTAGTGCGGTAGCCGTCAACCTCCTGTACATGAGAAAGACCGAAAAATCCTTTCCCTTCAAGAAGTCCCCTGAAATTTCCCCACTTTGCAGATTCAACCCCAACCATTCCGTCGTTATCACCGTCAAAAAAGCGGAGTACAAAATACGTAAAACTCATGATAATATCACTTAACATTCCGCGCATTTTTCCTGCAAAGGTCTGGACAGGAACAGACGGGTCATCCTTTATTTCCTGATTAAATTTCTCCATAAAAGAAGCACGGAGAGAATATGTAGCAGTAAAAAAATCAGGTTCTTTATCTCCAAGAATTTTAAACCAGAGGTTTACAAAAACTGCAGCAAATTTAAAGAATTTTTCACCCAAAAAATTATAAAGAGCATCAAGAGTTTTAGAACCACGATTAGGCGAACTTATCATTGTAACCGAAGCAATATTACTGTTTATCCCAAATTTCGAAATTGCATAGCGGATATCTATTCCACCTTTTGAATGTGCAATTACATTAACCTTTTCTGCTTCCGCTTCTTCAAGAACCTTTTTAAGATTTTCTACAATTTGCGAAGCAGCATCTTCTGTATTTGCCCATGCATCATGATTACTGTAAAAAACCTTTGCCCCGCACTCTTCAAGCAGTCTCGGAATACTCCCCCAGTAATTTAATATCTTCCTGTCACGAAACCCAACCCCATGAACAAAAAACACTGGATATTTTGTTGCACAGCTGTCACTGCTTCTTTCTTCCTTTGCAGAAACATCTTTTCCAAACCATCTTAAAACTTCTTCTTTTACAGAACACCAGTATATTCTTATAAAATGAACAGATAAAAGAAGATAAAGAATTCCAACAGCAACAGAAGCAATGATTAGATTCCGCTTAAAGTCATCTGTGGCAAATCCACCAATCCCATATATTGCAAAGATTAAAATTCCTACAGAAAAGAAATTTAAAATAGCGTATGAAATTTTATAGCGCTTAAGAACTTTTATTCCAAAAACAAGTGTAAAAACATTAAAGCCCCAGAATGTCCACATAAACGCACTAAAAGGCAGAGATAACAATGCTAATTTAAAAAATAAAATAAAAAGGAAAATACTTATTATTGAAAAAACAATAAATTCTACAACACAGGCAATAAGCGCCTTTATTCTTGTATTCATAATAATTAACTAAAGACTTTCAAGAAACTCATCGCGAAGTTTTTCCTGAGTAGATTTTTCGATTCTTGATTCATCGATTAAAGAGTTAAATATTTTAATGTCAATATATTTTAGTGCAAGCGGCCGTTCAAGACTAAACTGAACATCATCATTTTTCCATAAAGCTCTTTCTGGACTAAACTCTGCAGGCTCTCCATATTTCTTTACAAGCGAACTGAATACACTGTAATAGTCAACTTTTTTCTTATTTAAATTTATTGTCACTACATATAACTTATCGTCATAAAACTGAAACCAGCACTGTTCAAGAAAAGACCAGCGTGCAAAATCACGTGCATCTGTTTCAATTAAAACTCTGTTTTCACCAGGTAAAAGAGAAACATCTCTGTCACCGTTATATCCGAATTCTGAATTTTTCTTAAGCGCATCTTTTACACTGTCAACAGACATTCCAAGTTCAATTCCGCCGTATCCTTTAGGAAGACTTCCGGAATTTTTCTGCTGTTTTTTACCACTCTGCGCAAATACAAACGCACACGAGATAACAACTGTGAGTATCAATGAAAATATTTTAATCTGTTTTTTTGTTTTAACTAATCTGCTCATCGCGATTATTATCGGAACTATTTTGCTTTCTGTTTACGATAAAACGCTGCCTGCTTTGCAAGTTCAACACAGTTAGGAACGAAAATTTTTCCGTTCTGTATCTTGATGTGATCATCCTGCTGAAACTGATATGCAGCAGCTGCCTGCTGTGCCTGTGGAATACCACACATATCAACAACGTTCTGTATGGTAAAATCTGTCTGCCAGCTTACACCAGGTGCAAGATTTACTTTTGCCTTTTCCATCTGGAGTGCAAGCATATCGATTAACTTCATGATTGGTTCTTTAAGCTGAGTATTTGCAAGCTGACGGTACATCGACCACAGTCTTTCTGCAAGAGTTGTTGTAAGACGGGCGATAAGCTGTGGCTGTGTTGCTACCATCTGGTCAAAGTTCTTTCTGTTTACTGTCATAAGACGGCAGTTTTCATGAGCAATTGCACTTGCAGAACGAGGTTTATTCTCAAGAAGTGACATTTCACCAAACATATCACCTTTATTCAATACAGCAAGAATTACTTCCTGACCGTCAACAACCTTTGTAATACGTACGGCTCCATCCTGAATTATAAACATGTCAGCCCCTGCCTGGCATTCAGAGAAAATCATCGTGCCTTTCGGGTAAATGCGCAAAAGATCTGGTGTCGGTTCAAAATACACTGCTTTTGTCTTTGGTTTAAGTTCAATAAATTTCTGTTTGGCAATTGCAGCATTTGGTCCAAACGGACATGCTTTTAAATACTGGTAGTAACCGTAAATCGCAATATTAAATTCTTTTCTGCTTTCATAAACTTTTGCAGAGTTAAAAATCTGTTCAGGAGTTTCAGAAACAACGTTGTTCAATGCAAGTTTTGTAAGATTTTCATTTAAAAGACGCATCTTGTTTGCAAACGTGCGTATAATCTTCATGGCGACAGGTGTGTTTCTTTCTATTAATTCCGGATACTGATCACGCCTTACCGAAATACAAACTACATCTGTCATCGCAACAGCTGATTCAATCTGAAGGTGATTAGACATACAAGGTATTACACCGACGAAGTCTCCAGGACCTAAAATGCTGTTAGTATTATCTGTCGGAACATTTGACTCGTGTGCAAGCCGTACATGGCCAACCTGAATAATATAAAAGCGGTCCCCTGTATTCTGTCCTTCTACAACGAGATAAGATCCTTTCTTAAAATTAACAAACGCAAGCTGAAGCATTCATTTCTCCCTTCAGTATATTGTAATACTACTTTATGCTTTTTTCAATTATCGGAATTTAAAAAAGATTAATTTAGTTTTCTAGACAAAAATAATCTCTTCTTCAAGATCAAAGCCCTTTTTGTCTTTAACCTGCTTTTTTACATAGTCCACAAGAGTTTTTACGTCTTTTTGAGTAGCATTTCCTGTATTTATAATGATATTTCCGTGCCACGGGGCAATCTGGGCCCCTCCTATAGAATAGCCTTTGAGTCCCTCAGAATCGATTATCTGCCCGGTCGGTGCTCCAAAATCCCTGTTATTTTTAAACACACTTCCCGCACAGGGAAACTTAAAATGGCCTTTTTCCACCCTCTGTTTCATAAAACCTGCAGCCTTTGCCAAAATTTCATCCTGGGATGCCGTACCTTTTTTTACTTTAAACTGAACTGATAAAATAATGTCTTCTTTTCCAGTAAATGGTGATATTTTATAGTTCCACTTACTTTTGTCGTTCTTAAGGGTTTTTATGCATGCTGAATCGTTTCCGGCCGCAATATATTCAATATCACCGGCTACATCGCTTACTTCAAGGTCAAAACACCTGGCATTCATGTAGCAGGCTCCCCCGCATGTCCCCGGAAGCCCCGAAAACTGCTCAAGTCCAGAATAAGAATGCTTTGTGCAGTAATTTACAAGCGTATTCATAAGAACACCGCACTGACACTTGAGAATCACTTCTTCAGGCTCACCGCCATCTTTTAGTGATATTTCTTCGATTTTATTAAGCTTTACAGTCGAAAGTACTGCTCCGTCAAAACCGTCATCCGAAAACACAACATTTGTCCCGCCACCAAGAATAAAATACGGAATTTTTTCTGCTTTGAGCATGTTTATTGCGCTTAAAAATGCACTTTCTGTAAGAGGTTCAACTAAAAGAGGAGTAATTCCGCCGATTTTAAAGGAAAATCTGGAGGTCATCTTCTCATTCTCGTAAACTTCAAAGTCCCCTTCTGTCTTGAATTTTTGTGCTATTTCCCGTAAATTATTCATATATTCTATTGTAATATATTTTGTGCGAAATATAAAGTACGCACCGGGGATAAAAATGGCTCTTAAACTTTTTAACACAATGGGAAAAACCCTTCAGGAATTTAAACCTATCACAGAAGGATTCTGTGGATTTTACGGCTGTGGTCCGACTGTTTACAACTACGCGCACATCGGAAACCTCCGCGCATATGTTTTCCTCGACATTCTTGATAAAACGCTCATTTTTTTAGGTTATAAAATCAAACACGTAATGAACATTACCGATGTAGGACACCTCACAGGCGACGGCGATGACGGTGAAGATAAAATGAAAAAGTCTGCAGAAGAACGCCATCAGAGTGTCCTCGAAGTTGCAAAATTTTACACAGATGCATTCATGAAAGATATCGATGCATTAAACATCCGTCATCCTGATGTAATCTGTAAAGCTACAGAACACATAGGCGAAATGATAGAGCTTATTAAAAAAATAGAAGCAAACGGACACACTTACATGGCCGGCGGAAACCTTTACTACGATATTTCTACATATCCGGATTATGCTAAACTTGCAAACCTTAATATGGACGAACTTAAAGCCGGAGCCGGAAGAAGAAAGGTTGTTGTAGTTGATGAAAACAAAAAGAACCCGGGAGACTTTGTCCTCTGGTTTACAAATTCAAAATTTGAAGACCAGGCAATGACATGGGACAGCCCGTGGGGGCGCGGTTACCCTGGATGGCACATTGAATGTTCTGCAATGAGCATGAAATACCTGGGACAGCATTTTGACATCCATACAGGCGGTATTGACCATGTTCCGGTTCATCATACAAACGAAATAGCACAGTCAGAAGGAAGCTTTGACGATGCAGAACGCTCTAAAGGTCCATGGGTAAATTACTGGCTTCACAATGAGTTTTTAGTTATCGAAGGCGGAAACAAAATGTCAAAGTCTTCAGGAAACTTTTTAAGACTCCAGTCACTCCTCGACAAAGGATATGATGCACTCGACTACAGACTCTTCTTACTGGGAAGTCATTACAGAAAACAGGTTTACTTTAGCTGGGATGCTATGGAAAGTGCAAAAAATTCAAGAAAAGCTCTCGTAAATAAAACAAAGGCAATTCTTGATGCAGCCGGTGGAAAGGCCGCTGACGAAAGTGCATTGAGTTCTAAAGCAAAAGAATATCTTGAACTGTTTCGTGCCGACCTTGAAAACGATCTTTCAACTCCACAGGCATTAAGCCGTCTTCAGATGGCAGTAAAAGACCAGTCTATTACACCGGAAGAAACACTTACCCTCATAAATAAGATGGACAGTGTTTTAAGCCTTAAACTTGTCGAATGTGCTCAAAAAGCTGAAATATCTGCTGCAGACGAACATGCAGATGATCCGGAAGCAAAGGAAATTGATTCTCTTGTTCAGCAGAGGACAGAAGCTAAAAAAGCTAAAAATTTTGAACTTGCAGATAAAATCCGTAACGATTTGGCTGCCAGAGGGGTTATAATAGTAGACACCCCTTCCGGCCCTACATGGAAGCGTCAGTAAGTAAAAAAAATTCAGAATTATAAGAAAATTCTTATTTTTTCGGTAACCTTAGGGAGTTAATGTGGTTAAAGATATAGCAGGAAACGTAGTACAGAGTGATGAACTTAAAGCTGCCGATCCTATTGATTTTAGAAGAATATATGATGCAACAATGCCGCTCTTGTATAAGGTAGCCTATCGTGTAGTAAACGAACAGGAAGTCGCCGAAGATCTGGTTCATGACTCATATATTAAAGCAAGTGAAAAGGAAATGGTTTTTCCTACGATGAATGATGCCACATACTGGCTTATCCGCGTAGTTAAAAACGCTTCGCTCAACTATGTCAAACGACGTGGCCGAGAACAGAAAGCCTACCAGAAAGCACTGTACGAAGAACATCGTGTAATGACTTCGGGCGAACAGGACTTGCTCCGCGAAGAAACAATAGAAAAGGCAAAAGATGCTCTTGCAAAGCTTCCTGATAATTTAAGGGAAGTTCTTATTCTGCGTGAATATGCGGATATGAATTATAAAGAAATCGGAAATACTCTTGGTATTACAGAGGGTAATGTTAAAGTTCGTGTGTTCAGAGCGCGCGAACAGCTTGCCAGATTAATAGGAGAAGAAGATGTTTACTTGTCCTGAAGATGATGTTCATTCAATTTATCTCGATAACGAATTGCCTCAAAAGTTTATTGCAGAATATGAAGCACACATTGCCTCCTGCCCGAAATGTAAGGCAAGGCTTGAAATGTTAAAGACAATTCATGATGAACTCAAAGCAGATGCAGATTCAATTAAAGTGGATCAGGCATTCCTTGATCAGAGTTTTGAACGTCTCCAGAACAGAATGCGTTATTCTAAATCGGTTTCTTATTCAAAGCCAAAGACTTCTGCCATTTTATTCCCAGAGCTTAAAAAATACATTCCTGCAGCAGTTGCCGCAATCGCAGTTTTTGCAGTTATGCTTCCGTTCAGTATTTCAGCTAGAAGAAATACAGTTTCAGGATATGCAGCAATGTCACCTTCACAGGTTCAGACTTTTAAAAGAAACGTAAACTTTACGCTTAACAATAATTCAGCTGTACAGAAAAATAATCAGGACATCTACCCTATTACATTCAACCTTAACGACTATAACCTTACAGACAATCTCAATGTATCAGAAGCAGATGGCACTATTCCTGCAATTCAGATGGGAAGCATTACAAGCACTTTCCAGAAGCATGATGCAGCTCAGGTTAACGACAGTGCGGTTCTCCTTTCGGATGACTTCTTTATGCCGGCTTTTGCTCAATCAGAAAAACCGGTTTTAATGAGAGTTTATGTTCCTGCATATGTTGAAATTCCTCCATTAAATAAATAAAATACAGGAAAGGATTTAAATTTTCCTTTCCAGGATTTATAATCCGATTATTTAATGTCAGGATATCAAAGTGAATTTTAATTTTAATCATGATTTTTCGTATCTTATAAGAAAACATCCTTTTATAAGAGTTATATGTCTTGTTGTAATCTGTGCGGTTATCGTTGGTTTTACAAAATTAATTTCATATTCAGTTATTGAAAAGCCAGTCATTCTTTCTGTATCACAGCAGGTAGGATCACCTGGAGATACAATTACAATACGGGGAAAATTTTTCAGCCAGCAGAAAGACAGTTCATTTGTAGAAATTGCAGGCAACAGATTAACTGGAAGCTCATATGTATCATGGAATGATGATGAAATTGTAATTACAATTCCTGCAAACATACAGGATGGACTTCTATATGTTGTAACAAGTGCAGGCCGTTCTAATTCTGATTTTTTCTGTAACAGAGATTTAATTCCAATTTCAGTTCCAACAAATACTATCAGTACAAAACCTGTAATCACTTCTCTTTCGGCAGAAACACTTTATGTCGGAGATATACTTACAATTTCCGGAAAAAATTTCGGACCTAAAAAAACTTCAAGTCAGGTTTACTTTTCAACCAAAAAAACACAGCAACAGCTTACAGAAAGTTCTCTCAATGCAGGAAATCCAATGGAAGATGCAACAGAGTATATTCATGCATCAGACATAGATTATGACTACGACACATGGAGTGAAACAGAAATTAAAGTATATGTTCCGGACGGAGCCTTTACTGGATATGTTTATGTAGAAAATGAAAACGGAACTTCGTCTAAACATCCGTTAAATGTTTTACAGAGATCTGGGCAGAAAAACTATGGAACAAAAAACAGTTATCTTATTCAGATTGCTGCAGATGTTTCTGACATAAGAGGAACAAAAGATTCTGTCCTTACATACAGACTTCCATTACCACAGACAACCAGCGAGCAGATTAAAGCTGAACTTACAGAGACAAATCCAAAACCGCTTTTAGATAATTATGACAACACATCTGTATTCCAGATTCTTATGGATAAAACAGGGAAAAACACATATGCTGCTTCTGAAAAAACGAGAATCAGTCAGAACCATGTAATAACAGTTCGTTCCGTTGAAACATGGATTGATGTTGATTCTGTTGTAATTCCAAAAAACAGAAACAGAATGCTTTACAAAACTTATACAAGAGCAGATAAAATTGTTCCAGCTGATGATCCTGTATTGGTCGAAGCGCTCCCTAACATAATTTATAAATCAATCAATCCATATCGTCAGGCAAAATTGATTTATGAATACATGATTGCAAATTATAAAATTCAAAACAAGCTTAGAAAAGGTGATACAAGCTGTCTTGATATGCTTAAAAGCAAAAAAGGTGATGCCTATGATTTTGCAGTTTTATACTGCGCACTTTTAAGAACAGCAGGAGTTCCTGCAAAACTTATGAGCGGAATTTTAATTGATAAAGACAAACAGGCTCATCCACACTGGTGGGTAAATTTTTATCTCGACAGTTTTGGCTGGGTCCCTGCAGACCCTGCACTCGGGGCAGGCCTTGAATACAACGGCTTTCAAAATCATCCGAACCCTGCAAAATATTATTTCGGAAATCTTGATGCACAGCATATTATGTTCAGCCAGTACTGGAATAATGTAAAGAAAGCCATAGCAAACGGTAAAACAGTTTACATTCCAAAGACATATGCTTCACAGAGTATCTGGGAAGAAGCAAGTCAGGACATAACAAGTTACTCATCTTTCTGGAACGTTCCTGCAGTGCTGGGTGTGTATTAAAATTCTGCATCTTACCCCTGCATTTCTGCATCTTACCCAAAAGCATATTGCACCCTCATAATTCATAAAATATCATATCTCCTGTAACGCGCGGGAAACTTTAAGATTTCTGTGCAGGGAGATAAACATGATTATCGAAGCAATTCTTTTAGGCCTTACAAGCGGAACTTACTGCTGCATGTACTGCGGTCCTGTTTTAATTCCGTTTTTAACAGGAAGGGAAAAAAACTCTTATGGCCGTAACGCCCTTCTTACCGGCACTTTTCTTTTATCGCGTCTTGCAATGTACTTTATTTTAGGTGCTGTTTTTGCAGGGCTTGGACTTTTAGTAAATTCTTTTTTTGATCCCGTCTTTGCACGAAAACTTTCTTACAGGGCATATTTTTTATGCGGACTTTTTCTTCTTTTTAATTCACTTGGAGTAAGTTTTCCATGGGGAGAAAAAGAACATAACGGATGTAAATGTACTTATCTAAAACATATCGGAAATGATTTTGTCACTGCAGTTCTTACAGGACTTTCTGTAGGACTTCATATATGTCCGCCTCTCTGGGCTGCAATGACAAGATCTTTTTTTGAATACAAAAGCCTTACAGGACTTTTCTATTTTGTTTTCTTTTACATAGGAACTCTTCCTTATTTTATTCCGCTTTTGGGCATCCCTTTTATAACAAAAAAATGCACTGCTCTAAAAAAGATTGCACGCATTACGCAGTTTATCATAAGCATCTACTTTATGTTTTTTATGGGACTTATTCCGATTGTGTTTAATTAAAGACCTGTCGTGGTATTAAAAACTTTTGCAGGACCTGTCAAAACCGCGGGCTCTGGTATTTTTAAGGAGAAATTTTATGTTTGCAGAAATTTTTATGTGCGCCCTGATGACGCTTACAGTATTTTTCTTTACAGGTTTGATGAACGGTTTTTCTGCCGCTTCTGTCATAACCGCAGCTTTCTTTTTATTTATTTTTTACAGTATGTCTTATGCGGAACATAAGAAAAAAGGAAGTGGAGTTCTTTACAGGAGAATCTTTCAGATAACCTTTGCTTTGTTTTTCTGCATTGCGTTTATCGGACAGCTTTTAGATACAAGAGGAAGCATGGCAATTACAGAAAGCGCAATGGCAAACGGAGAAATTCCTTTCTGTCATATTACAATTCCGCAGATTTTAATTCCTTTTGTAATTACAAAAAGCCTTATCTTTCCTTCAAGAATCACGGGGCATTATGCAGCGGCTGCTTCCATGATTGCTATCTGGCTTTGTGTAACGCTTACAATCGGACGCGGCTGGTGCAGTCATGTCTGTTTTTACGGAGGATGGGAAGAAGGTTTTTCGAGAATCGGTAAAAAGAAAAGATTAAATCTTCTTTCAAAAAACAAAGAAATACGAAATTTTCAGATGGGATTTTTTGGATTTATAGTTCTTGCAAGTCTTGCAGAAATGGCTGCAATTTACTGTCAGTGGTTCTGTCCATTTAAACTTGTAACAGAATTTCATCCGGTTACAGATATCCCTTCTCTTATTGCAGCAGTAATTTTTATAGGAATCTTTCTTGGTTTTATCATTGTTCTTCCAGTCCTTACAAAACGGAGAACACAGTGCAGTGCAATCTGTCCTTTTGGTGCATTTGCTTCTTTAACCGACAGGTTGAGTATGTTCAGCATAAAGATCGATACAGATAAATGTAAGGGATGTCTTAAATGTGCTTCTGTCTGTCCGTTTGGGGCAATTGACATTACAACGATAAGCGAGAAAAAAGGAAGGCCTGAGTTTACATGTGCAAAGTGTGGTGAATGCATAAAGGTTTGTGAAGAAAATGCAATTTCTTACAGATTTAAATTTGAAAAAAACTCATGCCGGCCATGTGCAAAAACTAAAATTGGAAAAGCAGTTCAGGAAATTATGGAGCCTGGAAAAGTTTTTCGCTTTGCAGCATACAGTTTTGCTTTTATCATGGGATCAAGTTTTTTTATTGATGCCATTAACAGAATAATTTCTTTATTAACTAAATAATTTTTGAGGTGTAATATGAAAAATACAAAGAACGGTAAATTTTATTCAATTATATTTTATGTAAGGTCTGTTTTAATTTCTGCAACATGTCTTTTAGGCATCTCCATGTTTTTTATAAACTCGGAAATGTTTGCAAACTTTACTGCAAAAGGACTTAACTTAAAGCTTAACCCTTCGCTTATCGGAGGAGAAACCGCGGCAGAATATTTTTACGAAGGAGAGCTTGTTCAGTATACGATACACAAGCCTGTATACGAAGCAAAATGGCAGAAATACAGTGAATACTGGCAGCTTGATCTTCTTTATAAAGAACCTCTTTCTGATTTAAATAAAATTGCAGTTTACATAGATATCGACAGCGATGGTAATGGAAGTGTAAATGCACTTAGCTCAGAAGAAATAAGTTTTGAAAGTGAACATCCGTGGGATTACTGCGTTGTAATTTGCGGCGATAAAGGAAAAATCTACGACACAGATGCCAATATGGTAGACGAAGTCCAGACAGCTTTTTTAGAAAACAGAAAAAAACTTGTTGTAAGAATTCCGCTTAAAGATAAAAATTTACAGAAAGCATTCCTTTACAAAAGCAGCTGCCACTATATCTGCACTTGCCGCTTCGAAAACCAGAATGTAAAGGAATTTGTCGCCCAGAATGTAAGCTTAAATGCTACATCAGATTTTACAGACGGGGATATCGAAAGTTTTATAAAAAGCGCAAAAGACAGCATAATACTTGATTTTTACGAAGATGAAAAAACGTTTGCTTCGACAGACGAAAAGCTGGCATATTACAAAAACCTGCTTGAAAAAGACAGCGAAAACCCGCTTTACCTTGCAAAATACGGCTCTGCACTTGCAACCAAAGGCGGTGAATCAAATGCCATGAAGGCGATAAAACTTGTAAAAGAAGCCTATACTTATCTTGATAAGGCTGCAGCTCTTGCTTCCGGAAAGGAATGTGAGTTTGCAGTTCTTATGGAAAGGGCACATGTTTCTTATTCTGTTCCGGAAATGGTTTTTAAAAAATCAGAAGCAGGTGCAAAAGACTTTGTAAAATGCGCAGAACTTTATAAAAATTCAATTAAAGGAAAGCCGGATATAAAAGACAAAAACATGCTTTTATATTTGTACATAATGGCTGCCGAATGTTATAATAACTGTAACAAAAATACACAGGCAAAACTTATGTGCATCGAAGCTAAAAAATACATGATGTGACAGCGGATGTGACACTTGTGCATCGCAATGCAAAATGCACAGTGTCAGACTGCCAAAAACTTTCTGGAGTACAGAGATTGAAGATTACAATTCTTGATAAACAGCCCGGAGAAGAAGACGAGATAATCGTAAAATGCGCTTATCTTGACGAAAACATTTCCAGGCTGCTTAATCAGTTTAAGATGAATAACGGCAAGCAGAAACTTGCACTTAATAAAAATTCGCAGATTGTTCTTATAGAACCCGATGAAATTCTGTATTTTGAATCTGTAGATGATAAAGTTTTTGCTTATACAAAAGACAGTGTTTATGAATGCAAGTCAAAGCTTTATGTCCTGGAAGAAGAACTTTCTAAAACAGATTTTTTCAGGGCAAGTAAAGCGCAGATTGTAAATGTAAATAAAATAAAATCAATTACGCCGGCCTTTAGCGGAAGGTTTGAAGCACTTCTTGAAAACGATTATAAAATAATCATTTCAAGAAATTATGTTCCAGAGTTAAAGAAACTTCTTGGAGTCTGATTTATTTATGAGGAATTTAATATGAAAGAAAAAATATCTAAACTTATTAACCTGTTTTCTGTAATTACAGTTACTATTTTTATTTTTTCATCGATATATATTTCGATTTTCTGGGGAGCAGGAACAGAAATTCCGCTGTCTTATGTATTTGGAGTCCTTTTAATCGGAGCTGTATGCACTCTTGCATATATTCCGCTTTTAAATGATGAATACTCAAAAGTAACGATGATAATATTAAATACCGTTCACTTTTTAATCTGCAACACAAGTGTAATACTTACAGGTTATTATTTAAAATGGTTTTCTGCAAAAACCCTTCCCGCTCTTGAACTTACAGTAATTCTTGTCTACACAGCAGTAACCGTAATATGCTATGCGGTAAATGACAGGGAAGCAAAAAAACTTACAGAGCTTTTACACAAAAGACAGAGATAAAAAAATGCGCATTCACTTTTACAGAATGCGCATCATTTAATGCATTATTGAATTTAAAAGAAATATCTTTTATTTAAGCGGGATGCCGCAGCCGGGGTGATCGTTTTCCCAGGCCTGTGCAAGGCGAAGGATTTTTTCTTCTGCAAACATTGCACCTGCAAACTGGATTCCAACCGGCATTTCTCCGTTTGCTGCACTTGTCTTTCCTGCCGGAACAGAAATTGATGTAATGCGCGCAAGGTTTACGAAAGTTGTAAACAGGTCGCTTAAATACATTTCAAGAGGGTTGTCTACTTTCTGACCGAGCTTAAATGCCGGTGTCGGACATGTCGGACAGATTACAATGTCATAGCTTTCAAAAAGCTTTGCCATCTCTGACTGAATTTTTGCGCGTACAGTCATTCCCTTTTTATATGTATCACCCGAGAACTGTTCAGAAAGAACATAGTTTCCGATTACGATTCGGCGTTTAACTTCCGGTCCAAAGCCTTCACTTCTTGTCTTTACGTAAAGTTCATCATAACCTTCACCCGGATCAACGCGGCGTCCATAACGGATTCCGTCAAAGCGGCTCAAGTTTGATGCAGCTTCTGAAAGGGCAATTACATAATAACTTGCAATCGAAGCGTCTAAAACAGGAAGGTCAACAACATCAATCACAGCCCCTTTAGATTTTAACCAGTCCTGAACTCCGTTGAATACTGTTCCGACATCGTCCATAAGACCTTTACTTTCTAGAAACTGTTTTGGAATTGCTATCTTTAATTTTGCGATTTCTGAATCAGAAAATGCCTTTAAATCTGCAAGATTAGAAGCGCCTGGTAAATCTGCGCTTGTATCGTCGTAAAAATCAACGCCTGACATTACAGAAAGTGTTTTTGCAATGTCATCCGGTGTGTGGGCAAGAAGGCCAACCTGATCAAGTGAACTTCCATATGCAACAACACCCCAGCGGCTTAAAACTCCGTATGTTGTTTTTAATCCGTAAATTCCGCAGTAGCTTGCAGGAAGACGTACTGAACCTCCTGTCTCTGTACCGAGAGCAAAAAGCGCCTGATTAGCACTTACTGCCGCTGCTGGTCCTCCCGATGAACCGCCTGATACATATTCGCGGTTAATAGGATTTCTTGTAGGGCCATAGCATGAGTATTCTGTAGATGAACCCATTGCAAACTCGTCCTGATTACAGCGGCCGAGAGGAATTGCACCGGCTTTTTCAAGGCGGGCAATTACTGTAGCATCATATGGAGCTACATAACCTTCGAGGATTTTACTGGCACATGTAAGACGGTGACCTTTTACAGAAATATTGTCTTTAACAGCAAAAGGAAGACCTAAAAGAGGCTGTTTTTCGAACAGTTCATCTAAAGCGGACTGCCCGCCGTTTCTTGCAGCGGCAATTAAATCGTCGGCTTTTTGCGCCTTTTCTGCTGCATCACCGTACATTTCGAGGAAAGCATTGAGCGGAATTTCTGAAGCCTTATCTTTTTCAAATGTTTCAATTGAATCTTTAACGAGCTGGCTGCTTGTAATTTCGCCAGATTTTAATGCTTTGACAGTGTCTTTTATATTAAAAAACGGCATGAATTACGCTCCTTCGCCCAAAACTTTCGGAACCTGAAAATAACCGTCCATAAAGTTTTCTGATACTTTTTTTACATCTGGTATATCAAGGCCTTCTACAACCTTGTCTTCACGAAGCTTTTCTGCCTCTGTAGAAGGATATGCGTCATAAGGATTCTGACTGTCGTCAAACTTTGAAAGGGTTTCAAAATACCCTACTATATCGTCAACCTGATTCTTTAAAATAGAAAGATTTGTACTTTCCGGAGAAAGTCTTGAAAGATACAGGAGCTGCTCCAGCGTATTTTCATCAATTTTTTTATGGGTACTCATACTTTAATATTATAGAATTTTATGATAAATTTCAATAATATTCAGGTAAAGAGGATTTATATCTTATGGAAAATGAAGAAGCAAAAACATTAAATAATACAGAGGACAGCCAGAACGGTACAACACAGCCAGAAAACACTTCTGAAGCACAGAATACCGTACAGCAGGTTCAGGCACAACCGGAAAGCCCGGCTTCACAAACTAATGATGCTCCTGAGACAAATTCAAAAAAACAGAAAAAAAAGAAGAACTTTTTCGTAAGGCTTATATCAGGAATTTTATGGATTGTTCTCGGTTTAATCGTAATTATCGGATTGTGGATGGGATTTTCCGCTCTTGATAAAAAGAAATCGATTTCAATGATTCCACAGGGATATTCAGTTTATGTGCACACAGATTCGGTTTACGAATTTTTAAATCCACTTCTTGATTTACAGGCAGCAGATATTTTCTTAAGCGGTCCTGACAAGTCGGAACTCCGCGGAATTGTAATGCAGCTGCGTGAATCCGATCTTCGTGATAACGCAATCGTTAAATTTGTTGCTTCACGAAAAATTGATATCGCAGTTTATTCAGAAGAAAACAACCTTTCATCATTTGTTGCTTCGGTTAACCTCGGATTTCTTTCGAGTATAACCCGTCTTGCAGATTTAGTTTTACCGCACATCACAATAGAAAACTTATCAATGATTTCAACAAACGGCATCGTATATTACTCATATAAAGCCGGTGACATGATAGTTTACTTTAAACCTGTAAAAAATCTTGTAATCGCAAGCAATAACCTTAATTCATTCTTAACTGCAATTAATGGCAATAATGATAAAGCTTATAACGAAACTCAACTTGAAATATTGAACCGTAAAGTAAGTGATCCTGTAAAAATTGTAATCAATGCACAGAAGCTTGCCGCTGCAGCAACAGAAAACAATGAAATGCTCAGTGGATTTGCAAATCTTTTAAATCCTAATGCATTAAGTCTTTTAACATTCAGTATCAATGCAAGGGAAATTACTTTTAATGTAGAAGTTCCTGTTGATGTTAATAATGATTATATCAACGACTCAAATCTTAGAAACACTGCATCTCTTTTATCAAATGTTTCTACTTCCCCTGCAATCATTTCAAGAATGAGTAATACAGTTCAGTATTATACACTTCTTAACATAGGAACCCTTGAAGAATTAAAAGATGCTTTATTTCCGATAATTCCAGCCGACAAAGACATCTATAGTCTCTGGAATACTGGAAATGGAGTTTCAAAAGCTCTTCTTAATACAACTCTTGATGACCTTCTCTTTTCATGGTCAGGAAAAGAACTTGCAGTTCTCGGAATTGAAGGTCTTAATGATCCAGTATTTGCCATTCAGATTAGCAATGAATCTAAAAGAAAAGAAGTTTTCGATTCTGTATTCAGTTCATTCTTAATTAAAGAAAACAAGAGTTTGATTTTAAACGGTGTACGCATTCCAAGAATTGAATTACCTTCATTCCTTACAAAATTACTTGGAGTATTTGGTATTTCTCTTCCAAAACCTTACTATCTCGTATACAACAATTATATCTTCTTCTCTCAGTCAGCAGAAACTCTTTCTAATATTTATTCTTCATTCGGAAGCGGATCAAATATTTCTCATAATCCGAACTATAAAATGGTTTCTCTTAACCGCAATCCAGAAACTGGGATAAGTCTTTTCTACGATCTTGAACGCAGCAGACCGTTCTTTATCAATTCAAATTCATCTCTGTCGCAGATTCTTGAACTTTATACAATCGGTAAAGTCGATTTAACAATCAAAAAAGATATGATTACATTCCATCTGAACGCTGCAAGTAAAAAAGCCGGAAGCTTAAAGAATATCCCTGGTTTCCCAATGAAGTTAGATGGAGAACATACTGCCCAGGCTTACAACGCACCGGTTTCTAAACCGACAACAATTTTCTGGGTAGAAAATAATCAGCTTGTAAAAGCACTCGATGCAAAAAAGACAAAAGTATCTTCTTATGCACTTCCAGCAAAAGTTAAATACTATAAAGCTGTTGCATCAAAACAGGGAAAAGAACAGCTTATGGCAGTCACAGAAAACAATGAAGTCTATCTTCTTTCTTCTTCCCTCGAGCTTGAAAGATCTTATCCTGTAAAACTGCCGGAAGATACAATCAATTTCCCATATCTGAATGGAACTACATCTTACATTCCGATGACAGACGGTTCTATTTCGAAGATAACCGGTAAAAACGTTGCAAAGCTGTATTTTGACATAAAAGATTTTAATGAAGCAAAAACTTCTGTATATTACAACGGAACATGCGGAATTATTTATGAAAAAGGATTCTTGGGAAAAATGTATGTAATCTACAAAGATGCGTGCATCAATAAAGATGATCCTTTAATCATCAACAAAATAGGTTTCGGTGTTCCTGCAATATTCGAAGCAGCAGACAATCTTTTATATGCCGGATGCATATCTCAGTCAGGTGAACTTGAAATTTACAAAATTCAAAATGGAAGCATAGATCTTTCTTATACATCAACACTTGATGGAGTATTCTATACAAATCTTACCGCTCACAACGGATTCTTCTATGCACTCTCTGGTGACGGTCAGATTTACAAAATCAATATTGTTACAGGTGATACAATTTCTATACAATTGGATAACGTTTCAACAAAAGAAAACGGCATCTATATTCAGAATGTAGGAAATCATTCTTACATCTGTGTCGGAATTGACGGAAACATGATTTACGCATTCTCCGAAGATCTTGAATTGATGCCGGGCTTCCCTGTTGCCGGAAACGGAATTCCTGCTTTTGCAGATGTTAACGGTGATGGAAGTCCTGACTGTTTTGCACTTACAATTGACGGAAAAATCAACGCCTGGAACTTGAGGTAATAAATGAAAAAACACGCAATCTTTTTATTTTGTATTACAGCTCTTTTTATGGGATTTATATCCTGCAGTACTTTGCAACAGGATATAATCATTTCACAAATTCCACAGGACGAAATCGAAGAATTATCTGACTACGAATTCCGTCTTGTTCATCTTGATGCAGATTATTCTTTTTCTGTTCAGACAACCAATATTGAATTTGCAGAAAAACAGAGTGCATGCGATGCTTTGATTAAAGACATCGATAAACTTCTTACAAACAAGGATCTTGTTCTTGCAGCTCAGGCAAGACTTATCGCAATCAAGGGTCGTGTTTATCATATTGCCGGGCAGACATCAAAAGCAAAAGAATGTTACCAGCTTTCTTTCCAGACATACAAAGGTGACATACAGAACATAATTCTTGCACACCGTCTAGGAATGATTGATGATTTATCAAAAGCAGGTTTTGCTTCTGGTGATAAACCGGTTATCATAATTGAACAGGCTTTGGATTATTACAGGAATAAAGAATATATGTCTTCTGTTGCAAAATTTGATGAAGCATTTATTTCTTGCGAAAACTATTACAAAGAAGCATATAAAGAAATTCGTGACAAGGCATGGAATCTACGCAGTGTAAAAGATGATTCACAGAAATCGAGCATTCTTGCTTCACCGGAAATTACAATTGGACAGATGATGCTTCTTACTCAATCATATTCTAATATAATTTATCCTTACACAGCAGGAAATGAATTTAAAGAGAATGAACTTTTCAAAAAACTTTTAAAGGCAGGCCTTTTAACACCAGCGCTTTCTACAGATGCTCCTTCAAAATTAAATTCATACACAAAGCTTACACGCAAACTGGCAGCACGTTACCTCTGGAACATCTACTGCAATTCTAAAAACAAACCTGCATTAAGAACACAGTATTCATCAGCATTCTCTAAATCTTCTTCACCAATTAAGGATGTTCCTGTTGATCACGAGGATTTTGATGCAATTTTAGGATGTGTTGAATTTGAGCTTATGGAACTTGTTGATGGTAAAAACTTTAACCCGGATGGCTCTGTAAGTGGAATTGAATTGGATAAATCTCTTAATAAGTTTAGAAAATAAATTGTTCAGCTTGGATAAAACATAAAAACATTTTTAGCAAATAAAAAAGGCCCGGCTTTGAAATACTTCAAATTTCCGGACCTTTTTTTTATCTACCCGATTAAACTAAACTCTAAACTGATCGATTTCATTTCCAATCTGAGAAATTGTATCACGCATCTGAGAAGAAATATCATGAAGAGCAACACCAGTTTCGTTAATCTTTTTAGCACCGGCATCCATTTCAATCATACTGGTTCCCATCTCATCTGTATAATCTTTAAGTGTTGTAACTTCCTGTAAGATTGACTGAGAACCGTTTGACATTTCCTGTGCAGCACTTCGTACTTCCTGAGTTGTATTACTCATCATCTGAAGTGCTTCAAGAACCTGTTTAGAACCAGACTGCTGTTCCTGCATTGCAGAACGGATCTGACGTACGAGTTCATCTGTTGATTCGATATTACTTGATACATCAGAGAAAGCCTGTGAACTTTCTGCAGAAGAAAGTACAACTTCTCCAATTGATTCTTTAATCTTAGTGAGCTGTTCACCAATTGTCTTTGACTGATTAGAAGATGTTTCTGAAAGCTTACGGATTTCATCAGCAACAACTGAGAATCCTTTTCCGGCTTCACCGGCATGAGCAGCTTCGATTGCGGCATTCATAGCAAGAAGGTTTGTCTGTTCTGCAATAGCAGCAATAGCAGCGTTTGCTTCCTGAAGCATTACTGACTGACTTTCAATCTGTTCGATTCTTTCATTTACAACAACCTGTTTCTGAGAACCGTTTGTTGCATTAACCTGAAGTTTTTCGAATGACTCAGCCATCTTTTCTACTGAATTATTTACAGAACCGATGTTTCCAATCATCTGTTCAATAGCAGCACTAGCCTGTGTTACACCGCTTGCCTGATTTTCAATCATTCTTTCAAGCGACTGAACGTTTGATGCAATCTGTGTTACAGCAGAAGCTGTTCCCTGAACACTTACATTCTGCTTTGTAATATGTGTCTTTACGCTGTCAATGTTTGCAAGAATTTCTGTAATAGAACTTTCTGTATCTTCGATTGCTGCAGCAAGATCTGTATCTACTGCAACAAGAGTATCTTTAGAACCCTTAATCTTAATAATGATATCATGAATCTTCGCAATAAACCTGTTAAATCCATCAACTACCTGACCGATTTCATTATTTTCCATTGTCTTAAGTCTCTGGCTTAAGTCTGCATTTCCACTTGCAATTCCATTGATTGTAGAAACTACTATACCGAGTGGTTTCAATGAAGCTGTAATTACCACAATTACTACACCTACAAGAATAAAGGAAATAAACAAGTTTCCAACAACAAGAATTAACTGAAGGTCATCTGCTGATTTGTTAAGTTCTTTACTTGGAACGGCTACTGCAACTGACCACGGTGTATTTTCAACCGGTGCATAAGAAACAAAAAGTTCATCAGGTGTACCCTCATATGCAACAGCCTTATTTGTTTCTCCAGCTGTCATAGCCTGTGCAATTGTTCTTACATCTGTTGATATATCTTCATCTGTAACAAAGTTCTTACTGATTTCGTAATCTTTATTCTTATGGCTGATTACAACTCCTTTTCCATCAAGCATGAAAGCATAACCTGATTCATACAGACTGAAAGCAGAAATCATATCCTGAAGATATTTCAATGAGTAAATACCTACAAACATACCTACAAGCTTTCCTGATTTTGAGTATGCACCCTTTACAACCATTACAGAAACTTTTCCTGTTGCTTTTGCAACCGTAGGATTTTCGATAACAAATCGTGCAGCTCCAGAAGAAATTTTCTTGTAGTATGCACGGTCACTGTGGTTTCCTTTTTTTCCGGAATCATAAAAACTGTTTCCGTTTGCATCTATGAACAATACATAATCAAAATTTTCATAACGGCGTTTTACAGTTGTCGTGAGCCACTTACCTATTTCTTCCGGTGATTCATCATTGTAGACAACATCACTTTCTGTGTACATATCAAGTGCCGACAATCCAGATGTAATCCAGTTTGACAATGTTTCAGAATAACTCTTTGCGATAATGGTGATATCGTTTTCTTCATTCTGTACAATAATTTTTCTTGCCTGGCTGACAGAAAACCAGATTAATAATGCAAAAGAAGAATAAATTACAGCCGCAATAATCATTACGAATCTAACAATGAGTCTTTTTTTCTTTTTTTCCATAGATGAATCAATACCTCTCTTTCCAATTTAATACGTAAAAAAGGAATATATTTTTACTTTTTGTATACATATATTATATCGGCATTTGCGCTATCTCGCAACATAAATATAGCACCAAATAATACTTCTCTATACAAGTGTTAAGTGTTTTTGTTTATTGACTAATGTACGCATAAAAATGTAAACTAACTTCATGAAGTTATCTGACAAATTTACATTTACAAGAATCATTCTTTCACCGGTGTTTTTAGCACTCTACATAATTCCATTCTTTTTTCCAACTTTGACAGAATTTAAAACCTTTACAGGCTGGTTTTTAATTCCGTTTTTAGGTTTTATGGAATTTACAGATTTTCTCGACGGTTTTTTTGCAAGACGCCAGAACGAAGTAAGTGACTTCGGAAAAATCTTTGATCCTTTTGCTGATGTAATTGTTCACATAACTACTTTAAGCTGTTTTGCTTTTACTCATTATTTTAATCCTGTCTGTCTCATTCTTATCTTATACCGGGAATTTACAATGAATTTCTTAAGAATGATTGCACTTAAAAAGAATGTGGCCATTGCAGCCCGCAGTGGTGGAAAAATCAAAACCTGTCTCTACATTTTAACAGGTTTTGTAATGCTTTTTGTTGAATGTGCAGAAAGAATTCACTGTCCAATTGAAGGCTCAGCTTTAAAAGCATTTACAACAGCCATAACAGTTCTGTCATGGCTTTGTGTTGGAGCCGCTTACATTTCTTTCATCGATTATATCCGAAACTTTAAGTCCGTTTTTAAAGACTAGCCTTACGGGTAAGCTTTAAAATCCTGAACTATGCTTACGGTAGATTCAACTTTAAAATCCGGAAGCTCTTTCTGAGCAAGAACTATTGCCTTCTCTACGATTGCCGAAGAATCTGCAACACCCTGAAGTATTATTCTGTTGTCTATTACAACCGCATGCAAAAAGTTGATGTTGAGCTTGTATTTGAACACAAGCGTGTTCACAAGATTCTGTGCTATCAGAAGATTCTTTATCTTTTCTTCGCCGGCTTTTTCTTTTTCCGGTGTAATTGTATTTTTAACTGTTTCTACCATTATATTTGAAGCAGCGTCTATATCGAGGATACCAGTATTAATAACAAGATGATAGTCTGTTGGTTCTTCGTTTTCGTGATTAAAGAAACTCTTGTGAAATCCCAGGCGGTTTGAATCACTTTCTTCAATACGCTGTTTTGCCTGTTTGTCATTCCAGGTAAATTCTTTTTTAAGACGTTCAATCCTGACAGAATCCTTTGCTACAAGTCTGAACGATACAAGATTAGGAAGTTCTGTAAGAATTATATACGAACCACGTCCGATTAATACCGTATTTCCTTCCTGAGCTGCTTCAAGAACTGCAGTCTGAAGATAATCCATATATTCGTCCCGGTCTTTTGCAAGGGAAGCAAAAAAACCTGGTTTTTTTTCATCATATTTCGTAAGTTTAGCTTCTGGGAAACCTAGATCAATTATCCTTTTTTCAATTTCTTTTCTACCCACAAATTTATAGCCAAGCTTCTGTGCTACTGAAACCGCAATTTCGTCTCCCAAAGCTGCTACCTGACGCGCAATTGTTATAATAGCCATAATTTCCTCCCGCGACATAGTTGTAAATCGCTTATTTATAAATGTGCCTTATTTATACCTTGTTATATCAGAAAAAGTCTGTTAGACTTTAACTGATATAAAGAATAAAAATCCCTATAAATATGATAAAACCCTTTCTGGATTCTGTCAAAAAAATTTTCTTAATTCTCAGGGGCTTAAAGGAAATATTGTGGATCTAATATGGAAAGAAATATCTAGAAAACAGATTCTTAAGACTCCAGTCATGGATGTCATGGAAACTGACAGCATTTCGCCGGAAGGTCAGGAAGGTCATTACATCGTTATGGAAACAAAAGACTGGTGTGCTGTAATTCCTGAAACAGATGATTGTTTTATTATGGTAAAGCAGTACAGACATGCACTTAAAGAACTCAGCATAGAGTTTCCAGGCGGTGTAATTGAACGTGATGAAGAACCTTTAAAGGCTGCAGAAAGGGAGCTTTTTGAAGAAACAGGCTTCCACGCAAAAGAACTTATTCATATTGGAACTATGAGCCCTAACCCTGCACTGTTTTCAAACAGAATGTTTTTTTTTCTTGCAAAAAATCTTTACGGGGACGGAAAACAGCAGCTTGACTCTGACGAATATGTAAATGCTTTTAAAGTTCCAAAAGACGAAGTATTTAAAAAAATGGGGTCGAAAGAATATCCTCATGCACTCATGGCTGCAGCACTTAATTTTTACAGACAGTACATTGACAGCAAGCAGCATTAGACATAAAACAAACTTAAGGAGCGGTAAAATGAACGAAACAGAAGTAACTGTAGAAAACTATGAACAGGAAGTTTTAAAAAGTGATAAACCTGTTTTGATTGATTTTTATGCTACATGGTGTGGTCCATGCAACATGCTAAGTCCTGTAATTGCAGAAATTGCAGAAGAATATAAGGACACCATTAAAGTTGTAAAAGTTAATGTTTCTGAGCAGGAATCCCTTGCAGAAAAATTTGATGTAATGAGCATACCTACTCTTGTTGTGATGAAAGACGGAAAAGTTGTAAGAAGTGCACTTGGTTATATGCCGAAAGAGGATGTTGTTAAACTTTTTTCATAAAATTCATTATAATAAATTAAGATAAACTGAAAATACCGGAGTTTAAAACATGAAAGGACGTGATTCCAGACTTAAAAGCATCAGAAGACTTATTAAAAACAATAAAATTGAAAGCCAGGAAATGCTTCTTTCACTTTTAAATAAAGAAGGTTTTGATGTCACACAGGCGACACTCTCAAGAGACCTTAAACTTTTAAAAGTTGGAAAAATTGCAGACGGACACGACGGATATATTTACACACTTCCGACAGAAGAAGAAAATCAGGAATCGATTCATATCTTTATACAGGATTTTCTGCGCGGTTATATCAGTATCGAAGCATCGGGAAATATCGTTGTAATAAAAACTTTTCCGGGACACGCAAGTCCTGTATGTAACGCAATCGACAGCATGAACTTTGAAGAAATACTCGGAACCGTTGCAGGTGATAACTGTATTTTCGCATGTACGAAAGAAGGTGTAACAGGAAAAGATTTTCTTGTTAAGTTAAAGAAACTGATTCCGGAAATTGAGTAAAAAAAAGTGCGCATACACAGCGCACTTTTTTTACCTAGAATCTATTCCCCGTGAACTTCATCAATTAAAGCTTCATAAAGAATCATAAGGTCTTTATTTGATCTTCTTAAAGCCGCGGCAATTCTTTTTGCAATTTTTGACATTACATAGTAACCAAGAGAATGTTCCTGATCACAGAGTTTTTTAAATTTAACTCCATCAAGCTTTAATGTGTTACATGGAGTAAGAGCATATACAGAAGCAGAACGAGTATCTTTATCAACAAGCGCAACTTCGCCAAAGAATACATTCTGTTCTGTCGTAAGATTTACTACAGCAAACTGATCATTACTCGGAGTATTTCTTCTTACCTGAACTGTACCATCATACAGAATATAAAGCGAATCTCCTACATCACCTTCTTTAATAATCATATCCCCTGTTGAAAATTTTACAGGTTCTAAAAGTTCACATACTTTTTTTAAAAGATCAACATGTTTTTCATTAGTAATATCAAGATCAGAAAAGATTTCAAGTTTTGTTAATTTTTCTATTATTTCAGATGTATATTCCATTTTACTTTTTTCTCCTGTACTACTCTTCTATTGTCTCGCCGTGAATGAAAATTGCTTTGGAACTGTCAGGAATAATATATTCATCCTTCGGATTAAAAACCGGTATGTTACTCTTTAATGATTTAACCTTTTTAAGATTGCTTACAATTTTTTCCATATCAGGGTTTTTCTGAGCTTCGGCAAGAGCTTCTTTTTCTTCTCATATAAAAATTACCGGTATTTTCAAGAATACCGATTAAGATATCTTTTGTTTTAAGAGATTTTCTATATTCTCCATAAGTAATTCCGACACATTTATCAGGAATAGGTGCAAGTATAATTCCAGATTTTGTTTCTTCAGAAATAAGTTCCCTTAAAATATGACTCATTCCTTTTCCGCTAGATGCCTGAACAAGAAGATTCTGTTCGTAATCTTTTGTAAGAATTATTTCGTCACAGCGTGCAAGTGAAAGATGCTTTTCAAATTTTGAATCAAATATTTCTGCTACACAATAAATACGTGGATTTAGATTCTTGATTGTAATAACGGCAAGAACAGTTCTTGAGTCTATTTCAAGAGTTGAATAATTTTCTGAAGCATCTGCAAGAATCAAAACTCTTTCTGCAGTTTTAATCTGTGCTTTTATCAATGTTGCATCTTCTGTAAAGTCACCATGAATATAATTTATTCCTTTAAAATCCTCTTTCGACTGAATTACTTCCATACAGGAGCGGTCTGCATTGTTAAGCAAAACAATATTCTCAGGAGATACTTCCGGATTTGCAATAAGAACACCCTCAAGAATTTTTTCGAAATTAGGTTTCCATCCGCAGATTAAAAAGTGGTTTTTCATCTTTTCCATTGTTAAAAGTCCTCTATCTTTTTTTTGCTGTCTGTCTAATAAGAATGATGCAAATTTTCCAGAAAGTGCACCGAATATTGCAACGCCTACTACAAGAAGTGTAATAGCCGAAATTCTTCCGAATACTGATACTGGGGTTATATCACCATAACCTACAGTGGTAATCGTGACGATTGTGTACCATATTGCATCAAACAGAGTATTGATATTATCATTTCTGTCTTTCTCTGATGCATAAATTACTAACATTATTACTACAAGGATTAAAAAAATAATTAAACCGACACAAACCGAAGGGTTTGTTAAAAAACCTAGAAGTCTGGTAAAAAACTTTTTTAACGGTGAGTACTTAGGTTCATTTTTTTTGCTCATATCTCCAATATTACCACATTTTAAGATATTTATGTAGTCATTTTTGTTGAATTTGTGCCCGAGCACAAGTTTTTTTCTACTACACTAAACCCAAACTTTTTGTTATATTTAATCTGATACGGAATTGAGTCGAATTTCTGGTAAAATTCCGCCTGAAAACAGCCTCATGAAGGCCGTTAATTTTCATTTTCAGAGGTCATTCTATGATTACTTGGTCAAACCTTGATACACTCCCTTCTTACAAAAAAATGCTGTCATTAAAAGGACAGGTTAAACTTGCCGAAGTACTCGGTGGTTCAGACGGTGCAAAAAGGGTTAAAGAATATTCAGTACCGATGGCAGCAGGTCTTAAATATAACTATGCTGCAAAGCAGGTAAACGAACAGATTCTTGGAGTTCTTTCTGACCTTGCAAAAGAAGCACAGCTTACAGAAAAATACGAAGTTCTCTACAATGGAGAAATCGTTAACACAGGCGAAAAGAGAATGGTTTTGCACCAGCTTACCCGCGGACAGCTTGGAAAAGATGTTACGGCAGACGGAAAAAATAAACGTGATTTTTATGTTGAACAGCAGAAAAAAATTGCAGATTTTGCAAATGACGTTCACTCTGGAAAAATCGTAAATGAAAAAGGTGAAAAATATACAACAGTGTGTCAGATTGGAATCGGTGGTTCTGATTTAGGTCCACGCGCAATGTATCTGGCTCTCGAAAACTGGGCAAAGGCAAACAATACATTTAAAATGGAAGCACACTTTATTTCAAATGTAGACCCTGACGATGCAGCATCGGTTGTTGCTTCTATTGATCTTTCAAAAACAATTTTCATTCTTGTTTCAAAATCAGGAACAACTCTTGAAACTCTTACAAATGAAAGTTTTGTAAAAGACTTTTTAAGCAAAGCCGGACTTTCTGCTTCTAAACACATGATTGCAGTAACTTCAGAAACAAGTCCTCTTGCAAATAACCCTGATTACATGGCTGCATTCTACATGGATGATTACATCGGAGGACGTTACTCTTCTACTTCTGCAGTAGGTGGTGCAGTTTTATCTTTAGCATTCGGACCAAAAGTTTTTGCAGACTTCCTCGATGGAGCAGCAGAAGCAGATGCAACTGCAAAAAATCCTGACCTTCTTAAAAATCCTGCAATGCTTGATGCATTAATCGGAATTTATGAACGTAATGCACAGGAATATCCGTCAACAGCAGTCCTTCCATACAGTCAGGCACTTAACCGCTTTCCTGCTCACTTACAGCAGCTTGATATGGAATCAAATGGAAAATCAGTTAACCGCGACGGCGCACCTGTTTCTTATGTTACAGGTCCTGTAATTTTTGGAGAACCGGGAACAAACGGACAGCATTCTTTCTATCAGCTTCTTCATCAGGGAACAAACATCATTCCATTGCAGTTTATTGCATTCAACTCAAACCAGACAGGAAAGGATGTTGTAATCGAAGATTCTACAAGCCAGAAAAAACTCTGCGCAAATGTTGTAGCACAGATTGTTGCATTTGCATGCGGTAAAAAAGATGAAAACCCTAACAAAAGCTTTGCGGGAGAAAGACCTTCGAGCATTATCTTTGGAGAAAAATTAACTCCACAGGTTCTCGGCTGTCTCCTTGCTCATTACGAAAACAAAGTTATGTTCCAGGGATTCATGTGGAATGTAAACAGCTTTGACCAGGAAGGTGTTCAGCTTGGAAAGAAACTTGCAAAAGCAGTTTTAAGCAAAAACACAGAAGGTGCTTTAAAAGCATACGCAGAATTTTTCGGACTTTAATTAAATAAAAATACAAGGAAGCTTTTATGAAAGTAGCAGTAACTTATGAAAAAGAAACAGGAAATATTTTCCAGCATTTCGGAAAAACAGAATTCTTTAAAATATACGAAATCGAAAACGGAAAAGTTGTTTCTTCAGAAATTATTGACAATGGCGGAAACGGTCATCACGCTCTTCCACCATTTCTTAAAAGCCTCGGTGTAGAAACAATAATCCTCGGAAACAGAGGTCAGGGCGCAGTTGACGCAATCAATGCTTCGGGCCTTAAAGAAATTCCGGGAATTACAGGAAGTGCAGACGAAGCCATAGAGCTTTTTGTAAAAGGCGGGCTTAAAGGAAACTTTAGCGCAACCTGCAACCACCACGGCGAACACCACGAGCACTAAAATCCACTCTATGCACAGCCTTTAAAAAGGTTTTAAACAAGGAGCGCCGGCGGAACTGCCTTTGCCATAAGATTGCATGCAGTTTCGCTTGGATGAAGGTGATCTCCTGAGTCACATTCGGGCGAAAAAGCCTTGGGATTATTGATGTCGCGCACTGCAAGATCAAAATCTATACAGCCGTCAAAATCTTTTGAATTCCTTAACCACTCGTTAAAATCATTACGAAGCATTTCGCGCTCTTCGTTATATGTCCTCCAGCCGTAAATCGGAATTAATGTCGCACTGTAAGTTTTTAATCCCATTTTATGAGCCGGCTCTGCATATATTTTTTTAACGCCTTCAGTTAAATCTTTTAAAGACGGCATGTCAGTCCACGGCCGGAATTTATTTACTTCTACCCCAACCGGATGAATTATATCGTTTATTCCATGATGAATTATAATTGAATCTGCTCCACTGACATTAGTTTCTATTGGAAAGCGCACTTCTCCTTTTAAACCGTATGCCTGGTAAGTAATGCAGTTATACTGCCGTAAAATTCTTGTTCCGCAGACAGCACGTCTTATTACAGAAACATTTCCTTTACCGTCATTAAATGCACGTTCACGAAGATAATCCGGCCAGCTGCAGCATGTAATGGAATCTCCGTAACATATAAGTGCATGATTTTTTTCTTCTGTAAAAATATCTATCGTGTTTAAAAAATAAAAAATGTTTGTAGTATTTGAAAGGTCATCGTTTAAATCTTTAGACTCTGCAAAATCACCGTAAGCATAATACCCTTTTTCAAACGGACTTAAAATTACAGTTCCGGAGTTCATCTGAGTAAAGTCTTTAAAATACATGCTTACTTCGATTGTATCACCTGCATTTACATCAAAATTAATTTCATCACTTTCGATTTCACGCCCGGCAGGAATTACAAATTCACTGCCGCCTTTTGTAACCGGAACGCTTTTATATGAGTCATCTGATTTTTTAGCACAGAAAGCTTTTGTAACTTTTACATCTTCTGTTCCCGTAAGATTTGAAAAACGGAAACGCAGTCTGGAACCTGAAAAGCAGATTTTTACAGGATAGCGCAAAGTCAGATCCTTTGCATAAGTTACTTCTGTGCGTTTAGTAATGGAAGTTGCCGTTCCCCAGCATGCCACCCACTTTGTAAATTTTTTATCATCAGCCATAAAAATTCTCTTCTAATTTATTTCCGTTCACTTATAAAAAGCCCGGTAATTGTTATTACAGTTCCGAGCGCGCCAAGAAGTGTAAGTTTTTCACCGAGAAACAGAAATGCAAATATTACAGTAACAACCGGAATAAGATAAAGACCGCAGCTTACTTTTACTGTTCCGATTATGTCACACGCCTTACTCCATGTTGTAAAACATATTCCGCTTGCAACAACACCTAAGAAAATTATGTTAATCCATGTAAGCGCTTTTGAAAAACGAAGGGCGTTTACAGTTTTATCTGTATAAAAACAAAGCGACTGAACAAAATCTCCTTTACCAGGAACAAGATTCCAGCCGAAAACTGTAAGCGGAATCATAATTAAAACTGCAAAGAAAAAAATCCGTCTTGTACTGCAGAGCCTGTCGTATTTTTTCTTATTGATGATTGAAATTAAAAGTGAATAAAATCCCCAGCTTATTGCCGCCATAAGCGCAAGAAGATCTCCTTTAGGATTAAATTCTAAAGAATGTTTTCCGTTAAAGCATACAAGTGAAACTCCGCTTATTGCAATGATAAATCCTATTACAAACCAGACAGAAAGATGTCTTTCCTTTAAAAAAATCTGGCTTATGATTGCAGTAAAAAGAGGACATATGCTTACGATTACGCTTACATTAGACGCATTTGTAAAATGAATTGCAATGTTTTCTGAAAGCTGGTATAAAACAACGCCTGTAAGTCCTGCAAGCGCATAAAGAATATTATCCTTCATCTGGATTTTCTGAAATTTAGGATGAATGAGCCAGAGCCCGATATACGCCGTTACATATCTGAAAAAAAGAATTTCAAGAGATGAAAAGTCATTTAAAAGATATTTTGTACTTACAAAAGTAACACCCCAGACAAAAATTGTAACGGATGCAAAAAAGATTCCCCAGATTTTTTTATTTTCGATATTCATAGTCTGGAATATATCACATAACGGGTTTTAACGCCATAACGGGTAAAAAGCCTTCTCCCCTTTTAGTCCTTAAAAGCCTTATTTTATGCTGAATAAATGAAAATCCGTTGAGTTTTATTCAGCCTGACATATTCACTCAAAAAGGTTTTTTCTATATAATAGTTTCAATATCTACATTATGAGGCGATTATGAGTAAATATCCATTTGAGTCCATTGAGCCAAAGTGGCAGAAATATTGGGACGAACACAAAACTTTTAAAGCTTTCGAAGATGAAAAATTTCCGGTTGAAAAACGCATGTATGTACTGGACATGTTTCCATACCCAAGCGCAGCCGGACTTCATGTAGGACATCCGGAAGGCTACACAGCAACAGATATCTATTGCCGCTACCTTCGCATGAACGGTTATAATGTACTTCATCCGATGGGATACGATGCATTTGGACTTCCTGCAGAAAACTACGCAATCAAAACAGGAACACATCCAAAAACAACAACAAACGCAAATATAGAACACTTTACACAGCAGATTAAATCACTCGGCTTTTCTTATGACTGGGACCGCTGTGTATCAACCTGTGAACCTGATTATTACAAATGGACACAGTGGATATTCCTTCAGCTTTATAAAAAGGGACTTGCATACGAAGCACAGACTCCGATTAACTGGTGTCCTTCATGTATGACAGGTCTTGCAAACGAAGAAGTTAAAGACGGAAAATGTGACCGCTGTGGTGCAGAAGTTACACACAAAACAATCCGCCAGTGGATTTTAAAGATTACAGATTATGCAGACCGCCTCGACAACGACCTCGACACACTCGACTGGCCTGAAAGCGTTAAGGCAATGCAGCACAACTGGATTGGAAAATCAACAGGTGCAGAAGTTACATTTACAGTTGCCGACAAAGACGGAAAACCAACAGAAAACAATCTTACAGTTTATACAACAAGATGTGATACACTCTTTGGTGCTACATACATGGTAGTTTCTCCTGAACACAAAATCATTCCTGCAATTACAACTGCTGAACAGGCAGATGCAGTAAAAAAATATCAGGAAGAAGCAGCAAAAAAATCTGACCTCGAAAGAACAGACCTTGCAAAAGATAAAACCGGTGTATTCTCTGGAAGCTATGCAATAAATCCTGTTAACGGAAAATTAATTCCAATCTGGATTGCAGACTACGTTTTGATTTCTTACGGTACAGGTGCTATTATGGCTGTTCCTGCTCATGATGACCGTGACTGGGAGTTTGCAAAGAAATTTGATCTTCCTATCATCGAAGTTTTAAAATCAGAAGTTGATGTTCAAAAGCAGGCATGGACTCAGGATGGAATTCATGTTAACTCAGAATTCCTTGACGGCTTAAACAAAGCTGACGCAATTGCAAAAATGCTTGAGTTCCTCGAAGAAAAGAAAATCGGACGCAAGGCAATTAACTATAAACTGCGCGACTGGATTTACAGTCGTCAGCGTTACTGGGGTGAACCGATTCCTCTTGTACACTGTCCTGACTGTGGAACAGTTCCTGTTCCGGAAGAAGAACTTCCTCTTACACTGCCTGAAGTAAAATCTTACCAGCCGACAGGAACAGGAGAAAGCCCGCTTGCTGCAATTGACTCATGGGTAAACTGCAAGTGTCCTAAATGCGGAAAGAGCGCAAAGCGTGAAACAAACACAATGCCTCAGTGGGGAGGAAGCTGCTGGTATTACCTGCGCTACCTTGATCCGCACAACGATAAAGAATTCTGTTCTCAGAAAAATGAAAAATACTGGATGCCTGTAGACCTTTACATCGGAGGAGCAGAACACGCAGTTCTTCACCTTCTCTATGCAAGATTCTGGCACAAGGTTTTATATGACATTGGAGTTGTTTCAACTAAAGAACCTTTCCAGCGTCTTGTAAACCAGGGTATGATTACTTCATTTGCATTCCAGAGAAAAAACAAAACTCTCGTTCCTGTTGATGAAGTTGAACAGAAAGAAGACGGAAAATATTATGAAAAAGCAACAGGCGAAGAGCTTGAACAGATTGTTGCAAAGATGAGTAAGTCACTCAAGAACGTTGTAAACCCTGATGATGAAATAAAATCTTACGGTGCAGATTCTGTGCGTATGTATGAAATGTTTATGGGACCTCTTACAATGAGCAAACCTTGGGCAACTCAGGGAATTGTAGGTATTCACCGCTTCCTCGAAAAAGTCTGGGCTGTTTCTGAAAAACCGATGAGCGACATTGATATTTCCGGAAAACTCGAAGACAAAGCATTGCTCAGTGCAAGAAAAACTTTTGCACAGACAATCAAAAAGGTAACAGAAGATACTGCAACATTAAACTTCAACACAGCAATAAGCCAGATGATGATTTTTATAAACGAGATTTCAAAACTCGATTCACTTCCAAAAGCAATGTGGAGTGATTTTGTAAAAGTTCTTTCACCTTATGCTCCGCATCTTGGAGAAGAGCTCTGGGAAAAACTCGGAAACAAAAATACAATCGCTTATGAAAGCTGGCCTGTTACAAATGACGAATGGACAGTCGATGATACAAAAACAATCGTTGTAATGGTAAACGGTAAAAAACGCGACACATTTGAAGCTCCTGCAGGAACAGCAGATGACAGGCTCAAGGAAACAGCATTTGAGCGTCCTGACGTTAAAAAGTTTACAGACGGCCACGAAATTGTTAAATGCATCGTAGTTCCAAACAAGCTTGTAAATATTGTAATTAAATAATTCAATAAAAAAGTCTGGGTTGAATATTTTTCAACTCAGACTTTTTTTATCGTCAAAACCTTTCATTAAACAAAATCAAATATATAAACTTTATTGTATAATTTACACAGCCCTTAAGCTTTCAGAAATGCTGAAGCAGTTGTCACCGACTTTTTCAATCTGGCGTACAATGTCGATGTAGAGAAGCTCTGATTTAACATCTGCACCGCTTTCAAGACGTTTTCTTGCAAGCTTTTTAAGATTCTTTCTAAACAGGTCAATCTGATCTTCGAGTTCTGATGCCATAGAAAGCTTGTTTTCATCGAGCTGCTTGTTTATGTTAATACGGATAAACTGCAGGAACTGGCGTGCAAGTTCAACATAAGGAATCATTCTGTCCATATCGTCCTGCGGAAATTTCATGTTCTTTGAAATACTTTTTGCAATAAGCATTATGGTTGCAAAACAGTTGTCAGACATATTTTCAAGTTCTTCTACAATCTGAATCATCAGAGAAATATGATTAATCTGATTTTCTGTTACGTGAAGGCTTTCGCATTTTACAAGATAATGTGTAATCTGTTCATGCATCTGATCAAGATAATTTTCTGCCTTCTCTGCTTCTTCTACATGATTGTCTATAAAACTCTGATCTCTGTTTTTAAGTCCAATCTGAATTCTGTCAAACTCGCCGGTTACGATATCTGTCATGTCTGCAATTGCTTTTTCCGCACGTATGATGTATGCGGCAATATTTTCTTTTCCAAGAGGAGATTCAACAAAATCAAGCTTATAAGTAGAAGGACGTTCGTTACTGTCGTCCTTAATGAACTTTCTAGAAAGCTTTAAAATTGGATTCTGAAGCGGAAGAAGAACAACTGTCGACAATACTTTAAATACAGTATGCAGCATTGAAATTCTGATTGCGATATTTGAATGTTCATGTCCCGGTGTTAATAAAGTTACAAGCTTTAAGAACGGAGTGAATGCAATAAGAACGATTACTGTTCCTGCAATATTAAAAAGAACATGAATAAATGCAGAACGTTTTGCATCTGCATCTGTTCCGGCTGCCGCAAGAACTGCATCAATTGTAGAACCTACGTTACTTCCGAGTGTGAGCGCTGCGGCAAATTCCCAGGTAATTGCATTTTTAATTGCAAGAGAGATTACGATACCGGAAAAGGCACTCGATGAATGTAAAAGAGCTGTAATTATGATTCCGATTATAAATCCTGCAAGAATCGAAAGTGCGCCGTAATCCTGTATTTTTGTTAACCAGAGAAGCTGATCCGGATCCTGTGGAATTGCGCTCTGCAAAAGTTCAAGTCCAAGAAAGAGCATTCCGAATCCCATGAGGGCTTCACCCATGTTTTTATAAATTGCTTTTTTATGTAGTGTAAAAAGATATCCGAATCCAAAGATAGGAATTGCCATTGCGGCAATCTTAAAATCAAATGTAGAAAGTGAAACGATCCAGGCTGTAATTGTCGTACCGATGTTTGCACCAAATATTACGCCGACTGACTGCGCAAGTGTCAAAAGTCCGGCGTTTACGAATGTAACAACCATGACGGTCGTAGCACCCGAAGACTGTATGATCATCGTCACAATCATACCGGTCAGAAGCGCAACAAACCGGTTTCCGGTCATTACACTAAGCGCCCTCTGGAGTCTCTCTCCCGCGCTCTTCTGGACACCGTCACTCATAAGCTTCATTCCATAAAGAAGCAGAGCAAGCGCACCGAGAAACTCTAAAAATACTTTTATTACAGCCATATTTAATTGAATAATATCAAAAAAAAGGCCCTCTTTCAATAGAAAAAAACCTGTAAAAAGGTAAGCGTCAATTGACATTTAGTTTACAACTCAAATTACAACTTTTTGCATCTTGTATTTATCAGTTTGTAGGTAGATAATTTAGATATTCGATGGCAAGCCGGCTGCTTTCGAAAGGGGGACTTATGATTATCGAATTTCTTTTATCTTTTGGGGTACTTTGTTTAACTGCGACTATGTGCAGTCTTACAAGCGGTGGTTTCGTATGGGAAATAATTGAGCCGGCCTTGTTGCCTGGAGTTTTACTGATTCTTGCGGTGATGATTTTTCTTTCAGGATATGGAAAATCTTTCATTAAAATTTTCTCATCTACAAAAACAATAAATAAAACAGAATTGCCGGAACTAAAAAAAATGGAAACATCACTTAGTTTTTCATTTAAGGCTCTGATTTTTGTTTCAAGTTTTTTTATGCTCATCAGCGCAATTTATTTCTATCTGAATATTGATGAACGCCAGGCTCTAGGGCCAAACCTTGCGACTATAATGTGTTCATTTTATTATCTTGCTTTCTTTGGAATGATGCTTATAACCCTAAAAGCCAAGCTTCGCCGCAATATCATAAATGTTATGACAGAAGAAAGCGATGCAGAAAATAAAACTGCAAGCCTTTCAAAAAAAGAAATCATTCTGAAAACATTTAAATTTTTGATTTCTATAGCTTTGATTGTAGGCTTGTATTTATTGGTTATGTTTACAAGTACAATTAATCACACTGAGCAGGAACCTTTGAGTTTTTATTATCTTAGAGATCTTCCCGGTTTGATTTATATTTTCATCCCGACATTTTTGCTGCTTACTATTTCCGGTAACTTCAAGATTTTTTTAAGCGCGTTAAAATGTGTTTTTAAGAATCAAAAGGTTTCAGTTTCACAAAAAGCATTGTCAGTAAATTCAATAAAAACTTTTTGTACACTTCTGATTCTCGAAGGAATAATGACGACACTAGGCGGCTTTATGGGAATGCTTGTTCATCTCGAAGATCGTTCTGCGCTCGGAGTAAACTTTACCGTTGCCTGCGTCCCGCTTATTTATGCTTTGCTTCTTAATCTGGTTTTGCTTCCTGTAGAAAGTAAAGTTTCTCTGCTTTGTGATTCGGAATAGTTTATGCTGATAGATAGTATTCTTGTGATTGCTGGAATTGTAGTTTTTATGATTCCTGCAATCCTTCTAAAAGAAAAGGTGGCTCAGTTCAAGCTTGATTTTCCAGTCCAGATATCAAAATTTGCAATCTTAAGCGGGGTCTTTATCTCAGTTGTAAAAATCCTAATTTTGATTTCTGATTTCGAACTGTTGCAGCAAGCTGATCAAGAGACCATTTCCTCAATTTCTTCAACAGCTTTTTTTATAATGATTTTTGTAAAGTTTCGTCCAGCTCTTATGGGAATTCTAATTAAGTTGATTTTAGTGCCATTTTCAAAAAAGAAGAATGATGATTCGACAAATCAGACAAGCAAAGAAGCCCCCTTTGACGTCCTTTCTTCTCGCGAAAAAGAAGTGGCCCGCCTTGCAGCCCGCGGTTATTCAAATGTCCAGATTGCTGAAGAATTATACATCAGCGTAGAAACTGTAAAACGCCACATGGCAACAATTTTCAAAAAACTCAAAATTGAGTCACGCAGGGAACTGAAAGATCGTATCCGCAAATAGAATTTACGTTTACATTATACCACAATTTAAATCCATTCTCCACGAATCTTATATGGAGTAATTTCAATATTCCAGGGGAGAAGTTTATCCCAGTCATTTTCAGTTTCAGCATAAGGGGCTTTTTCAAAAAGACATCTGAGATAATCTTCAGGAGCAATACCATTCTGCTTGGCAGTTTCAATAAGGGACAGAATAAAACATGATGCTCTTGCTCCATTACCGCTGCCGCTGAAAAGGAAGTTTCGCCTTGCCATTACCCAGCTTTTTACGCTGCGTTCTGCAGCATTGGTCGAAAAAGTTGCTTCAGGATATTTTATGAAGCTTTCAAGGTTTTCCCAGCGGTTAAGGCAGTAATTAACAGCTTCCTTTGTCTTTGAGGAATCAAGAATCATTTCCTTCTGTTTCTTTTCAAGAAGCCATGAATGAAGGTTATCCATGTGAGGTTTTACATCATTTACTCGTCTTTCAAGGAACTCAGCTTCAGAAATTTTTTCTTCATCGAAAAGTTTTCTGAGCCGATTCTCATTGTCAAAGACATACTTAAACAGCTTTATGGCTTGTGCTGCATGCTTTGACTTTGTTGCCTTTACAGCATCAGCGAATCCACTACAGATCCATCTGAAATTGTATGAGAAAACAGGATGTTCCTTTGTTCCTCCAAGAACCACCCACATGTAGCAGTTCTTACGGCATTCATCTTCCAAGTCATCGGCTTTCTTTCTGTACCTGGCTTCATCCCAGTATTCTGCCTTCAGTTCTTCCGAATCTACCTTTAGAACTTCTACCGGGCTTTCGTCAAACATCAGAAGTTTTGTCTTCTTCAGTTCTGAATTAAGAAGAGTTTCCAGAGGCTTGAGCCTTTCATGAACTTTTAATGACCAGTTGCACATGTTCTGGCGGCTGATACAGATTCCCTGCCAGTTGTAGGTATCTTCAAGGCAGTAGAAAGGCGTATGTTTCATATACTTGCTGATGAATATATGTGCAAGCAGTTCTGG
>Ga0129306_1000406_pt1 | contig 68407 bp, 75 predicted proteins | sample P827metagenome_FD_94438 | JGI IMG/M metagenome (GOLD analysis project Ga0129306, IMG submission 94438) | Capybara group fecal microbial communities from Wisconsin, USA - P827 metagenome | ecosystem: Host-associated > Mammals > Digestive system > Large intestine > Fecal | place: USA: Wisconsin... | reverse complement strand
ATCTGTAATCCATTTTTCAAAGTTATCCAGAGTGCGTTGAATTTCGTTATAGGAGAGCGAGCCAATATCTTTTCCAGGAATCTCCATCAGTTGCAGGTAGCCATAATCAACCAGCTCAATGTAAGCCTTGGGATTATTGATGATATTTTTGACATCAATTAATTCAACGGTAGAATGCAGGTCATAATAATCCTGTGTTTGGTGTTTCGTTGGTTGAAATCGTCCTAAAGGGCGTTTGACACCTTCTGAAGAGGTTACTTGTCTAATTGCCATGATTATTTCACTCCCCTCTGATAGTTAATACTGGTATAGCGTTTTCGACGGCGCCTGAAGAACAACACCATGCTGTGCCAATTCTTTTTTCCACCATTGGTTGGTAGCACCAGATATAAACACATGAGTGGCGTTAACACAATAAAAATTAGCATTTGTGGCCATTGATCCATCGGAAATAATCGCATGCCGAAAGTTACAGCAGCAACTGCAGAACCACCAACAAAAACAATATCAATGATGAATAACCCAATAATCTTCACTCGTGCTCGAATATCACGAGGCACGCCATATTTTTCATCCATACAAATCATTTCTCCTTTACGTCTTGATATTGTCATCATAAAGGATAATTTAAAATCGTGCTGTAAAGGGACAAGTCAATTCCAAAAAGAAAAATAGAGACATCACAATAGCTAAAGAGTTATATAATTTTTGGCATACAAAAAAGAGCCTCAATCTTGAGACTCCACGAAACTCTTTTAAATATGCTTTGTTCTAAATTAAATAATATGATAATCTTTCAACAATTTTTCTATATCTGTACCTTCAGATTTACGTAGAGCTTGCTTGAGGATAAATTTTTCTACAAAATTTAGCTCCATATCAGTAATTGATTTACCATCACGAAGTGCTACAGTCGCATGAAGTAAATCACGGACATCATAGGTACTACCCCAAACTTCTGGTACACCACGGTCAATATTTAATAACGTGTAAACAGCTTCCATACCCGTACGAATAGAGTATTCAGTAGTGAAAATAGTATCACGTTGTGTTTCCGCAAACTGTCCTAAAAAAGCAAAGTTAACAGCACCATCTGGTACAACATTTGGACGATCTCCCTTTTCACGTGGCATGAAGAAGGCTGTTATGTAAGGCATCATACAAGGAACTGTTCTGGCACTATGACGTGATAAATCATCAATCTCTGCTACAGGAACTCCCATATGATAAAGCCATTCAGCACAAATTTCTTGACCAGTACAATCACGCATCGGTTTCTTGATATAGTCACCTTTTTTATCAGAAAAGAGACCATAAACCCAAACTACTAATTCATTTTTAGCTTGTTTTTTAAATTGTGGTTGACGGTTAACCGTCCAACTCATCAACCAACTTGAATCCTTAACAGTCACGATTCCGCCTGTAACAACCTGACCTGAAAAAGGATCTCGTTTGCAAATTTTTTGAATATAAGCTGGTATTTTATCGTCAATCGTTGTTACTGTGGCACTCATCCAATTAGATTGTTCAGGATCATAGCAGAATTTATCTGGATGACCAAAGCTGTTATCTTGTGCCGCAATCTTGCGCCACATATCCCAGCCACCACCAGGACGAATCTCCTTATTAAAACTAGCAGGCTTATCTTGACTACCATAACTTGAATTTTCTACACAGCCGCCATTAGTGATAAAAACCAAATCATTTTCAGTCAAATCAATACTATCTTCTTCCCCATCACGAACAACTTCAATCTTTTTAGCAACTTTCTTGTCTTTTTGACAGTCAAAGAACACATTAACCACCTTGGTATTGTAATGGAAAACAACACCAAACGATTCTAAATATTTGACCACAGGCAAGATCATGGATTCGTATTGGTTGTAGCGGGTAAAGCGCAGAGCAGTAAAGTCAGGCAAACCACTAATATGATGAATAAAGCGTTTGATATAAAGTTTCATCTCCAGAGCCGAATGCCAGTTTTCAAAGGCAAACATTGTCCGCCAATAAAGCCAAAAGTTAGAGTTAAACACCTCATCATCAAAAACTTCATTGATCCGTTTGTTGTAAAGATCTTCATCAGGTGTGAAGAAAAGCTTCATAATTTCCATAGCCGCCTTGTCTGACAAGCCAAACTTTTTATCTGTATGAGCATCTTGACCTTGTTTTTCAGTTGCACGGCAGAGAGAATAGTTAGGATCTGCTTTATTGAGCCAATAATATTCGTCCAAGACACTGACACCATCAGTTTCAATGGAAGGAATAGAGCGGAAAAGATCCCACATACATTCAAAATGATTATCCATTTCACGACCACCACGCATGACATAACCAATATCACTATATTGGTAACCATCGCAGGCGCCTCCAGGAATCGGATCTTTTTCTAAAATATGAACTTGTTTTCCTGGCATTTGCCCATCACGGACAAGAAAGCAAGCTGCAGATAGAGCTGCTAAACCAGAACCAATAATATAAGCGGACTTATGCTCCACACCTTCTGGTTTTAAGGGACGTGCAAAAGCTTCATAATTACCACTAGAATAATACATCTTAAGAACCTCCAAGCCTTAATGATGTCTTTATTATAGAAATGAATTTCTTGCAAAACAATAGACAAAAAAGACCAAGTGATAAAGTTCTTATCAATTGGCTTCTTTTGATAAAAATAAATTATTTTTGATTGTAGTGCTCCAAAGCAGTCACTATGTTACCATGCACTAATAAATCTAGTTTCTTAACTATCAGCCTTGGCTCTTCCTGCATATCTTTTTTAATCCAATCAAGCATTAACCCAACCAAAGCATACTTATAAAAATCAGCAATAAATTGTTTATTTTCATGAGTCACTTGCAAGCCCTCTGACTTCTCTTCTACTACATCAATCATTAACTGGTAAGTGAGACGATAAAGATAAGTTTCAATTTGTTCACGACTAACTGAATGATAGACATTGATGATAAAAGGCTTATTTTCTCTAACGGCTTCAAAAATATGTAACAAACCTAATTCCCAACTATCATAATGTCTGTTTTCTCCAAGCGCTTTCTGAGCATCTTCTTCACAAGACCACTCTACTAAATCATAAATATCTTTGAAGTGATAATAAAAGGTCATTCGACTAATACCACAATCATCAGTAATATCTTGAATGGTAATTTTAGGTAAAGGCTTTTGTAAAAGAAGATGCTTTAATGAATCTTCTAAAGCTCTTTTTGTTATTTGCGACATAAGCTCCCCCTGAGTTCTCATATTTCTTTTATTTTACCAAAAATATATAAAAGGAGCCTCAATCTTGAGACTCCTTGACTAAAGTAAAGAATGCTTCTTCAGAGATGATGGTAATATTTTGACCATCAGCCTGTCGTTTCAGGACTGCTTCATATTTTTTCGACCGTTTATCTGGTTCAAACAGATCTAACTGCTTGTGACCAGCAATCAGAATCTCTGTCTGAGCAGAAACATAATTCTGAACATTAGCTCCTTGCTTTTCTAAAAACGTCACAGCATCTTGTCTTGTCATAGGTCTGAGGCTACCCGTGATAACAACTACTTTATCAGCTAACGTAACCATAAGCTTTACTCTTCGCTTTCATCAATTTCAGCTCCTTTAATATGATCCTGTCCTTGCATTTGTTGGCTCGCTTGTTTCAATTGTTGACCAGCCACGCCCATTTGTTGCATTGATTGGGATAAGTTATTTCGTCCTGTATGAGATGATGACTTAGGAGAACTTGGAGGCGTTTGAGTTTGATTAGGAGATTCTTGGGTCAGATTTGGTTGAGGAGTTGATGGCTTAGATTGTGCCTTGTCAGTTGAAGCTGTTGTCGGATCGCTGACACCTGTAAAAGGTTCTGAGTCGGTAGTCGCTTGGTTAAGCGTTGGATCACTCACACCACCAATCATTCCAGCATCGCTACTACTTGCATCATCTGGGAAAAGAGACTCACCACCGTAGTGACCAGATGGATTAAGACTATAGCCATCCTTGCCATATTCTGCTTTAGGAGTAACCGCATCATTTTTAAGGGCATCGTAAACAGCGTTATGACCTGCTTGTGCTTTCCCATCTAAATGATCGGTCACATCACCTGCAAAGTCTTTGACTTTACCAACAGCTTCTTGCCCCATAGCATCTGCCAAGTTGACCATGTTGCTGACACCACCTTTAGCCGCATTTTTAAGTCCCTGGTCTTTAACAGAATTAAAAGCTCCTTTAATGCCACCACCTGTAACAGCTAGACTATCACCAATCAGCTTACTTCCTGTCGCAACGGCTCCTGGAACTTTGCTAGCAATGTTAGCTCCAACTTTCCCAGCACCAACAGCACCAGTTGCTAAGGCTCCAGCGCCTTGGGCAAAGGCGTTCCCTGCCATCATTGCTCCAATGAGTTGTTGAGCCGTATCACTGTGGCCAGTTGAAACTCCAAGCCAACGTTCAATCATGGCAACACCTTGCATGGCTGCTAAGAAGACCCCAAGGTAAACAAGCATTGAGGCTAAACATTGTTCCCACATATTGAGACCATCAAAGAAGCCGCCTGACAATTTCGTTACTGCAGAGACCGATAAGGTTGGTAGGTCACGACAAATTTCTAAGGTGACTCGCATAATAACGACTTCAAAGAAGATTCCAGCAAAAGCACCACCAATCGTTCGTAACAATTCTTTATACTTCTTGGAACTAGAAAGCGAGCTATAGCCAACCAGTGGAGAAATTAAAGCCTCTACAACAATATCAAAAACAGATTTAACCAGTTTCAAAGCCATGCTAAACAATAGAACAATTAAGATACCATATTGTAAAAACATACCAATCCAATTAACCTTGTAACGTAAGTAAACAGACTCGAAGGCATTTAGTCCATCAACAATCGTATGAGTTTTAATCGTTGCGACACCATCTTGAGAGGAATTAAGTTTATGCAAAAACAGACCTTTTGAACCTTCGTATTTTTCATTTAACTCATCAAGCAAATCACTGTTTGAAGCACCAAAATTTGCGGCAAAATCAATTTTAGAAGCAAAATCAGCAGTATCTCGCTTGTCTGCTGCATCCGTGATATTGTTAACTGCAGTAGAACCTTCTTGAACAGGCTTAATATAACCATAATCATCTAGTGGAAAAAGCTCTTGATCAAAATCATTTTCTAGCAAAACTTTTAAATCAACCACATTATTTTTCATGGGTTGAATCGCCAGAGAAGAATAGGTACTACTATCATCTGAGGAACTTGTTTGAATTGCCATCGCATCCTCGGCTACAGCCGTTGAAATATTCGTTAAGGCAAACGGTAAGACAGCTGTTACTAGCGTTACCAACAAGAAATTAGTAATCACACCTTTGTATTTAATGGGCTTTGTGAAAACACCTGTAATTGCAGAAACAACCAGAATTAAAGTAAAGAGGGTTGTTCCCAAAAATTGAAACCAATAAAAGAACTTCCCAATAATCGTATTGGTATCCCCTAGATACCCAAAGAGACCGAATAACTTAAACATATTGTTAAAGACATGTTCTAGTGTGGCGGTTATTTGATAAAGAGCTTTAGCAATGCCTCCTGGTATAGCCATTAAATAAGTCAAAAATGCTGGAGTGGGTTCTAAGTAATTTCCCCAATACGCATAAAACTCTGCAAATTTAGGAGAATCGTTGGCATTAATATTTCCAGTTAACCAAGAACCACCAGTATCAATTTCATTAACCAAATCTGAAAACGTTTGATATCTCAATAAAAGCACCTACTTTCTTTTTTAGATGTTTTTAGCATAAGAGATAATCAAAAATCGTGCTCTATAGGGACAACTCAATTCCAAAAGAAAAAGCCTCATATTTTGAGACTTTAGAAATATTCAATCGGCTGTTCCTGTATAGTCATAAAAATTACCATCAGCATCATAATCTTGTCGTAATTCGAGTATTCGAATTTTTTTACCACTGTCTGATAAAGCAACTTGATATAAAGAATCCCCAGTTTCCAATGTAGGGTTCTTTTCTTTTGTATCAATTACAATTGTAAAATTATCTGTTTCAGAGAGCTCCTCATCATATTTTTTCAAAAAGGCTTTTACATCAGATGGTACGTCATCATCAGAAACTACTGAAAAATAAGTTACTTTTCCATTGCTATTTGTAATTGTATTTGACTTTTTATCAAATGTTAAGGTATCAGTTCCTGCAATAAAATTTAACCCCTCATATCCTTTATTTTCAGAATAACCTGTATAACTATCTTTCAATTCATTTTTGATAATATTTTCAGTTGATTTTTGACCGCATGCTGCCAAAGTAACAACTGCTAAACCAATAGCTAACACTCCCAATAATCTCTTTAGTTTCATAATAATTTCCCCTTTATTTCTTTGACTTCATTATATCAAATAATAAGGTTCAAAAGCAAGTGATTGTATATATTGTTATATAACTTTTTAGATATTAATATAACTAACTATCCCACTTACTCTTAACCGTCACATCTCCCCAGTCATCTGGAGAATAGCGGCTATTGTAAACCGAACACCAATCTTTAAGAAGGACACTTTTAACTACATTATCTCCAAAAGTAACACACTCATCAATGCTACTGTTATGCTCTTCAAGGTAGGCTTGTATATATTCCTTATTGTTATCATGGGAAGCACCATTAAATATCCATAACTTTCTTAAAAGTTGTCTACTACTAACATCATATTGATAGCTAATATTCAATGTTTGGGGGCTGTCATTTTCAATATCATACCTAATTTCAAAAGAAAAGCGTTTTTTAGCATAATTAAATGAATAACCTAAACTAGTTACAGAATCTGGCAAGTGCTCTTCATCATATTCTTCATGTTGTAACTCATCAACAATAGGTTCCCCACTAGCAGGGTTATAAACTCCTTCAATTCTTTCTAAAGCAGGTGTTCCCAGTGAATACTCTTGATTATAATAGATTTCTTCAAAAATATTATGAATATAGTAGTGACGATAAGCAAAGTAAGCTAGACAAGCTAATAACAATGGGATAACTAAAAACAACCATTTTTTACTTAGTTTCATCTTCTTAATCCTCATATAGTTCATTTTGCCCATTTTCTAAAGCAGTGATAAAGTCCGCTGTGGCAGAGTAATGTTTCTGAAGATATTTCTCGCATTCTTCATCACTTTTAGAAACGTAATACCCAGGACTTCCTAAACCAGCACTATGATAATCTTTTGGCACCAAACTGTCATAAATCGTTGATTTAATATCGTCTAATTCTTTGTATTCTAAAAACTTATCAGCACGAGTATAGGTACCCTTTTCAAGGTCTGCGTAATACTGTTTTACTGCTTCTTGATAGCTAAGACCCGTCTTCATCAATTCGGTAAGATTCACTGCATCCAAATCAGCTTTGTAATCATCATTTCCAATACTTGGCTCCGCAAACGCATCGGTAGTAACGTCTCCTCGCCACCCTGCTAAATCATTTGTCTTTTCATTATCTAGGGTATAGAGATTAGCAGCTCGTGTTGGGTTCTGATACAAAATAGTTGCCATGGTGATTGATGGACTGGTGAGCAAAGTCGGCTTGATTAGCGTAGTTTTGATATTTACTATGCCAAAAGTCTTCAAACTCTGTATCTGTCATCGTTCCATAAATTTTTTCTAGACTCTCTTTATAATAGCTAATATCTTGTTTATCTAAACTATCAATATCTTTTACACTATTAGAACTCATTTGGTTTTGCAGACGAACATTGTAACGTAATTTATCAATAGCTTCTTGCTTAATGCCCAAATAAGTTAAAAATTCTTCTGCTGTAAGCGACCATCAACCTCATGATAAGTCCCTGCTGTATTAACCCACATGGCATCATTAAGAGACCCATTAATTTTACCTGAAATATCAGAACTCGTGGCAGCAGCTTCACCATAAACAAAGTTCCCCATGGTGAGTAACAACAAATAATCCCGTTCGTCTTGTGAGAGATCTGGGAACTTCCTGTCAATGCCTCGTTTAACGTCTAGGATAATTTGAGCGGTTTCCGCATCAAAGCCATATTGTGTCATCAAGTTAGCCATAAACGTTTTTTCGTCAGCCGTGGCATCCATATCTTTAACTGCATACTGGTTATTAAGAACGCTTGCCCAAGACATATTAGCTAACGGCTGAAATGTTCCCGTTTGGGCATTCCAAGAATCCCCTAATTGGGATAAACCAAGCGTTAGCTGAGATTCGATATCTGCTAAATTGTCAAATAAACCCGCAGAATAACTATCAAAGGCATAGAGTTTCTCTAAGATTTCCTCATAAGTCCGTTTTAAATCAGAATGCACTTCAATCAATTCTTCGTGATAGCTATGGAGCGTTGTTTTTCGCTCTAGTGATATTCCAGTTGAAATCAAGGACAATTGAAGTTCCATTTCCTCAAGAACATTCAGACACTGTTGCTGCTGGTCAATACGCTGGAGAAGATCATCTTCAGACCAACTCTTACTATCCACCATCTCGATATAATCATTGGGCAGTTTGCTGATGAGTTGGCTTAAGGTTTCTTCATAGAGTTCCCCACCACGAGCAAGCGCATTCAGAACTGTCTCCGCAAAATCTCGAGCAGAGTCATAAGCCTGTCCTTTTAAACTTTCCGTATCAGAAACAAACTGGTCAATCGCTTGTTGCAGAGCTTGATAGCCTTCAAGTTGATGCTGACTGTAACTGGTGGTTGTTTCTGCTTGAGTTTGTGAACTCTCTAAAGCCATTTCAATGCTCATCTTGTGCCTCCTTTCGCAAGAGGTCAGTTAAGGTATCTTCCAGGTCGTATTCCTTTTTTCTCAAATCAGCCATTTCTTCTTCTGCTTCCCAAAACAAGTGATGGTGATGAGTGCCTATGGTTGCTAGAGCATTTTCAAAATGAGAAGCATAGTAACTATGAGAACCATCTTGCCATAAAGACTCTTCTGATTGAGCAGCTAACCCCGAGTAATAGTCATACGTTTCTTGTAATTCAGTTGTCTTTCGCCGAGCCACATAGGTCTCTTCTATCTGATTTTCAATCTCATACCGTTTCATCCTACTCTCCCTTTAGCGCTTGTGCTCCCTCTTGGTCAACCACTTCAAAATCACTAGCAACAGAATGCAGATGCTCTATTGTGCTTGCGATACCTGCTTGAATCTGCGTTGCCACTTCCCCACTTTTTTGAATAGCTGCCTTAGCTTTTGGATTTCCTTGCACAGTTGTTTGGTCATCCAAAGTAACCAATGACACATCCGTCAACAACATATCTTTAGCAGCTGACAAAGCGGTCGCCTGTTGCTGCGCCACAGACACGTCGCTTTTAATCTCCATCAAATCCCCTCCCATTGTCTTTGAATTATTTTCCCTATTTTATCATATTTTATGGATAAACACACTAAAAATGGCATTTAGGGCATTCCTAAATACCATTTAATTGACTTTAAATAGCTAATATGGTACAAGTAAACCACAAATATAAGTAAGGAGACATTCTATTGGGAATTGAGATTAAAGCGCTAAGAAGACAAGATGAAACTAAAGCGATGGAGTTTGCGATTGAAGGCATGCACTTTAATTGGTTCATGAGCAATAAAGTCTTACTAAAGTTATATGGTCGTTACTTCTGGTATATGGAGTCGGCTAAAGCAACCCAAATTATAGCTGCTTATGATGGAGAGGAATTTTTAGGGGTTTTACTAGCTGAAATTTATGGCGAAGACAAAATACCAACTACTTTTGGGCGGAAAATTTATATTAAAGTTATTGAATGGGTGCAAAATACCTTTATTAAAGGTGGGGTAGAAACGTATGATGTAACGAACCAGAAACTCCTAAAACGTTATCAAAAACAAGCTCATGTAGAAGGAGAGATTGTTTTCTTAGCCGCTGACCCTAAAGCAAAAGTAAAAGGTATTGGCTCTGCATTACTAGCTGAGCTGGAAAAAAGAGAAAGAGGCAAGCGAGTTTATCTCTTTACAGATGATAGCTGTACCTATCAGTTTTATGAGCATCGTGGGTTTGAAAAGGTTGGTGACGAAACTGTTTATTTAGATTTTGGCAATCATTCTCGCTACTTGCGTTGTCTCCTCTACAGCAAAGTGTTAGGGCAAGAGTAATAACCAACAATCACTTCCTTTTTAAAGATAAGAAGGCTAGAAAATTTTTCCAGCCTTCTTTTTTGATTAAATAACATCATCTTCAAACAAGTCATCATAACCGTTAGAAAAATCATACTCCTCAACATCGCTATCAGTTGTCACCACATCCTCAATCGCAGCTTGAATCATCTCAGCTGGAGAGCTAAAGCGTTGTTGCTGTGGGGAGGTAGCGTCATAGCGTGTCTTAAGTTTTGGATACTCACCTGTATTACTACCGACACTACTCATTAGCTGCAGACGCCAATCAATAATATTGTTAAAGAGTTTTTTCGCACCAACCGCAACATCTTGTAATTCTAGCTCACGGTGTGCACTCTCTACAGGAATATCGGCTAAGGCCATGCTTTGATCAAACTCTTCTTGCAAGAACATGTAACGATAAGGGAAACTTGTTTTTTCATGACAAAAGATAGGATCTGTCGTAATCTTACGCCCTGACAAGTCTCGTCCTTTCACCCCACGTAAGATTACCGCTTCTCCTTCCTGGAGTTTCGCTAATTGTGTTGGCGTTAACAAATCTTGTCTTGGATTTTCAATCGCCACGTTGGGATTAGCCTCATCCAAGATATTACTTGAGCGACGGCGACGGGTAATCGTTCGTGACCCTAAATCCTTACTGAAGCGACTGTTAGTCTTATCGGAAGTTGATTTGACATAGATTTTAAGGGAACAGTTGTCTTGAATGGTTGCTGCGGTATTTTCTCCATACTTATCAACCAGTTGCTCCAAGTTCTGAATCCAAAGGTAATAAAGAATGTTTTGACCTAACCTAATAGAAATTTTGGTTTCCATATGAGGAATCGCTGGGATATTGGTAAACTCATCAAGAATATGTAAAATCCGATTGACACATTTTCGACCATTTGATAGGGCTAACTCATAATTGGCATTAAAGAGTTGATCAAGAAAGAGTGAGACAATACCGTTATATTCTGTTCGGTTTGGTGGGGTTACCAGGTAAATAACTTTTGGATGATCAGAATAAACCAAATTAATATCAGATTCTTGAAGAAGGTTCCCTTCTTGTTGGGTCAAAATAGTAACCTTGATATGGTCAAGAACAGGCATTTTGTTATACGCATCTAAACGAACAACTTTACCTTGTTTTTGGTAGACTTTCTCAGCTGAGAATTGGTAATAGTGCTCTTGAATGTCACTTCCGTCATTATTTGGGTGATTAAAGTCAATCGTTACAATAAACTCATCTGGTAGTTTAGGGGCAATAACATAGGTTAAATACCCTTCCCCATCAATCAGAGCCGTTGCTTCCTTAACATATGTTACCGTCCGTGTCGTAGCACCCCATGGCTCGCTACTAGTAATCGTGATTTTAGCAGTACGGTGAGCAAAGGTGTTTTTCATGTGTTGGCTAGTACTTGAACGGAATTTCACCGATAAGCGACGAGGAAAACCAACAGATTCCAAATCAATGGAGTTCTTTGAGGTGAGCTTTGCAATATTATCTTGTAGGAAGAGGTTAATTCCTGACATCATGCTAGAGAAAACATTTCCTTTCGTTTCTTCTGAAGCAAAGTCTGATGAGCGAAAGTTCAAATCAGCCATATCTCTAAACTTAGAGAATTGCTTTTGATTAATCAAGCGAAGATTATCAAAATAGACAGTGATTTTTGATTTCTTTTTGACTTGTTGGTTCTTATCAGGATTTTCAACAATCTCACCAAAATCATTCACAAAGACCTCTTCAGACCCTAAATCCGTTAGAAACTTAGCAATGTTACGAACGGTTACCGTATCCCAAGCATCATCTTCCCCATTTTTAGCCGTCTCATTGGCTCGGTCAATCAAGGCCATAGCAATGGCATTAAAGAGGGAGATCGAAGTATCTTCCCAGTATTTAGCATTCCCATTTCCCATTCCTGGTTTGGTTTTACGGTAAATGGCTTCTGCCACTGCATTAACACGAGTCTGAGTCATTTCATAATAGCCTTTTTGGGCAGCATCAATGGCAAGGGCTAGTGGGTTGTAAGACATGGACCAATCCATGTTTTGGAACGATAGCACATTGACATCATAACCACGCTTGCGCATGGTTTTGTAAGAAGACTGATAGTGTTCCCCTTTAGGGTCCGCAATAACGAGTGACGGTTGAATTTCTGCTCGACTATTAATATCAATCGCTGGCATGATATGCCCTTCCCCTTTACCAGAACGGGTCATCCCAATACCAAGCATATTGGTGGTACTATCATCAATGTAATAATACCCTGAAGGGATTGATAGGTTGCCTAGGATGGCTTCTGCTTTCGTAACGTAGCGACTGACGGTACGATTTTGCCACTGCATTTGCGTTTTTAACGTCAAGCCTGCTAGATTCCCTTTTGTTTCATGCAGGACTGGCACACCGCCTTCTCCTGGATACGTTTGGTTTTTATTAGGTACCTTTTTATATTGATGATGAATGTCTTTTTCGGTCGCAAAGCGATCATCCCCCTCTTCGTTGTTATTGTAATCTCGATATTGCTCAAAGTTAATCCAAGCAGACTTCCAAGCAATAATTAGACCAATGATAAATATAGGGATGGCCAAAATAGGCGCAATCACAAAAACTTTAGCATTTAGTAGCTGGTGGAATAACAAGCTATCCCAATCAAAGGTCACAGCTTGCGTATTATCTCTAAGTGTGATAAGTGCAAGATAAACATAGCGAATCGCTGCCCTGAGAACTGTCACCAGATAATTCGTCAATAAGAAAGCGATCCCACTAAAAAGAATTCCCATCGTGATGAAACTGCGAAAGTTCTTAAAGTGGAGAATCGGCTTCATTTCCTTATCAAAGCGTTTCCGCTCTTGTTTGACAAAAGGAAGTTGATAAATCAAGCGAAATAAGATGTTCCACACGATAAGTCCTGCCGCTGTTGGTAAGTAGACCACTGCTCTTTTGAGGAAATAGAGTAGTGATTTTCCTTGACGTGAAACCCACTGTTGCCAGTCAATATCCTGACGATGTTTCCAATTCACTTTAAACTGTTCTACTTTAGTGGCTAATCGATGTTTAATTGCTTTTCTTTCTTTGATCAATTGCTTAGCCTTCAAATAGCCTTTTTTACCATAAGGCGCAAACCCTTGAAATAAAAGGTAAGCTAAAAAGCATGTCATCACAATAGCATTAAAGCGACTCACCTTTGCCAGCTGAAGCAGGGTATAATAAATGACTTGTAACCACTCAAGCATAGCGATCACCTCGTAACTCTTCTAAAACTCTTTCTACTTGTTGCCCATAAAAATGGGAAAAAAGAAAGATTTTAAATTGAACTTGTGGTGAAGCTCTTTGATAACGCCTTAAATAAGGAAAGAGCCACTGCTCTAGCCCTAAACGAATAACGGAATGTTGACTATGACGAGTTTGCTTCAGATAGTTTTCAACTTGAAGCGAATCAGCCATCAACTCGTCATAATCAGTTGTCATATGTTTTGCCATAAAAACGATTATCCTTTCTATCTGTTTTACGGTTTTACTATAAAGGATAATCTAAAATCATGCTCTATAGGGACAAGTCAATTCCAAAAAGAAAAGTAGGGACATAAAAATATTTAAAAAGTTATATAATTTTTTATTCAATAAGATGTCACTAATAAAGCGCTTAACCACTAATTTTAGTGTTCTTATGATATAATAGATATGAGCAAAAATACTTTAACATCAAAACAGCAATCTCATCTGAGACTGCTGTTTTTTAGCTTAAAAATACAAATTTTAACAAAAAATGCGTTTTTAGCTATGATAGCCCCACTTTTTTTATTTTTCAGTTATACTGATAATATCAAAAAAGGAGGAAATATTATGAATTTAATATTATTAATATCTTTTATTTGTACGGTAATCACTGCATTAGCACTTTGGCAAGCAAGTAAAACGACTAGCTGGGAAGCACAAAAGCTATGTCTAACGATTGCCCTAATTACCGGTGGAGCTGCTATAATCATCCCGATGATCGCTTCAGCACTATCATAACAAAAAGAAGCTAATCATTTAGCTTCTTTTTGTGCACTTATATTGTAAATTCAAGGCTTTAAAATGGTTCATCCGCATCTATTGGAGTGGCTTGAAATGGTTGAACTTGTTGCTCGGGTTGCGCAAAGACATTTTGTTGACTTTGACGACGTTTCTCAGCTGAAACTTTATTTTCCAGGAAGGTAATTCCACCAATTTGCGCTGGAGCTATATATTGATAAGTTCGACGTTGCCCATTTTTATTGGTGTAAACACGCTGGATAATTTCTCCCTTGATTAAAATAGGGGAACCTTTTGACAAGCTCTGAGCCATTGTCTCTGCTTGTTTGCCATAAACTTGAACAGGAAAGAAGGTTGAAATTGGCTTTTTCTGTTCATCTAATAAGCTAGAATCACAAACAAAGTCAAATTTGAAACTGACATTTCCGTTTGCAGTTCGTCCAACGGCATCATCTGGAATATTGGCCACACGACCATTCGCAATAAATTCTTGCATTATTTTTTCCTCACTTTCTACTAACTTGACAAACTTCACCTATCCTAACCAACAAGTCACCCCTATAATGAGGAGGTAAATTTATGAAAAATCCAAAGTACAGTCTTGAAAAAGATAGAGATTCATGAAATACCCACTAAAAAAGAAAGGTGACTTGCTGATTGGAACAGGCAAAGCCTGTTCAAGTTAAAATAAGTTAGTTTTCGTTACGTTTACGAATACCAAAGATCCCAAGCACAAACATTAAGACACCAAAGAGAGAAGCAATAATGTTGAGTGGTGTGGTTTCATCACCCGTCATTGGTAAGACACTTTCTTGTACCACTGGCACTTCTTCTGGAGTTGCGGGTGTTTCCACTTCAGTTGGTGCTTGTGGTTCTTCTGGTACCTCCTCAACTGGTGGTTCTACCGTATAAGTAACCACTTCATTTGACGGCACCGGAACTTCTGTCATATTGCCTTCTTCATCTTCAAAGGCAAGATGATTGGTGAAATCGTTATAAACATCACCCGCTGCAATACGAACAAATTCAATATCAACTTTGGCTTGGAAGTCACTATCTTTAGCGACTTGAGCCAAGAAATCAGAATTAAGAGACACATAGAAGTGACCTGTGATATCGTCATAAACGGCTTGCGCATAAGCTTTCAAATCTTCACCAGATTGAATAACAGTACCATCTTTAAGTGTGATTGGGACAAAAGCATAAATACGATACCCTTTATACTCGTCATGCTCAACATCAAGATAATCTTCAAAGTCATACTTCACAAGCGTGTCTTTGCCATTGGCTAAGACTTTAGCTCCTTCTAAAGTGTAGTGACCTGTCTCACCAATTTGCAGTTCCCCACCATCAATGGAAATGCCTTGGTCATTTAGAACATCTTTAACGGTTGTCAAAGCGACATCATATTTGTTGAGGTGATAAGTTGCTGTTAGGTTATCCTTAAGTGGTGTTTCCACTGGTGAAGTTGGTAAATTAACACTTGTCAACGTCAATGTTGGGTCTGGCAAATACTTGAACTCTTCCGTTTCCACCATTGACGTTGTACCAAACAAATCAAACTCAATGTAATTCACAATATTACCATTACCATCAACAACATTATCATCTGACGTATGCGTATAATTAACAATCGTTGAAGAACCAACCATCAGATAAGTCCCTTGTGGCGCATTTTGATAACCATCAACCGCAAAGCCAAGACCTGTCAAAGATTTATCCGCATTAGCAATCAAACCTGAACCGTCAGGATTAACATAATTAAGCGTATTGCCTTCAAATTCGATTTTTGAGGTTTGGTCATTATCCACATCACCGACTACTGAAGCGACCACCAATTTAACAGCGTTACCGTTGTCATCCACAAATTGGAAAGAGAGTCCTAAGTTGTCATAATTCCAATAGTCAACAGCGATCCCGTTATCGGCGGTTTTTCCGATAACAAACCACGACTCTTCTTTATCCGTTAAAGCACTAGCTTTAGTGATTGTCACAACAGCATTAATATTTGTGCCATCAGTTGCTGTACCGATGTTGTTTAAGGTAAAGGTATCACCTACAGTTGCCTCGGTAACCTTGTAAAGAAAGTCTGACGTTGTACCATAAATGGCTGGGTCATTTGCCGTATCATGACTTGTGACGGTTACACCATTTGGATTAGAAATACTTGTATTTTCTTGCCACCCTAACGTTTTAGCTGCTTTTGCATTTGGATCTAGGGTAACCACCTTAATATTCTTGTAGTAATCAAGGCCTGTCGCATTTGTATCAAACTCACCTGTCACATAAAGATAATTGGTTTCATCTGAAGCAATGTTATTATTTTTTAGCGCATCCTCACGAGCTTTGACTTGTGCATTGTAAGCATCTACTTCTACTTTTTCAGTGAGATAGTCACTAATGGCTTGTTCGTTTGCTTTAGCAATACTTTCCGCTTGGGCTTGTCCTGCTTGATAATCAGCTGTTGACGTTCCATCACCATAATCAACTGTTGTTTCAGTTACTGTTGCCCCATAAGTTGCTTGCGCTTCTGAAACAGCTTGATTCGTGCTATCCGCTTGGGCTTTAGCGTTTTCGTAAGCTTCGTTTAGGGCTTGATTATCAGCCGTGATTTGCGCATTTTCGGTATTAATCTGTTCTTGTTGCGCTGTGACTGCTTCCAAGCTTTCGGCTTGTGTGGCATAATCGGCTTGCGCTTCTTCTTGATCAGCAACCGTTTCTGATGTCGTTTGGGAAACTGTGACACCTGCATTTTCTGCGTTACTAATCGCTGTATTTAACTCATCACTAGCTGGTTCGACAATCGTTTGACTTGCCACCTGTTCAGTAGTTGATGTTGTATCATCAGTTGTGGTGACTTCGTCTGCGTTTACTTGACCGCCTAGAAAAGCAACTCCTAAGGCAATACCACATACCAAACCGTATGCTTTTGATTTACGGAAAAAGCCGTGTCCGTTTAATGTTTCTTTCTGATTCATGTGTTTTCTCCTTTTTGATCTTAGTTAAAGCGTTGGCGTTTTTTAAAGAGGAAGCCAACAAATCCTAAAATGCCTGTTCCTAGAACACTCAAGAGGGTTGTGTTAGTGTCACCTGTCATCGGAAGTGTTGTGCTTTCACCTGTTGAAGTGGTGACTGAGATAGTCCCATCACTATTTGTGGTCGCTCCGATACTTTCAGGGCTTGTAATGGTGCCATCTGCTAAAACAACTGAGCCATTTTGGGTGCTCACAATCGTAGCGCCTGTATTGGTGTAGACTGGAGCCTCACTAGTCACATCTTGGACGACTTGACCAGTCACTTGCGACGTAGTGCCTACTTGACTTGCCCCAGCGTTAGCTGCTGTTTCAGCTGAGATATTTGGGTTATTCGTTGGTACTGACGTATCAGGTGTCACTGAAGCCGAGCCACCATCGGTTGTCGGCACATCCACTGTTCCCGATTGATCTGTCGGATCTGTGGTAGGATCTGTTGTTGTTTCTTCTGGTTGACTAGGTGTTTCAGTTTCCCCTGTTTCTGTTGGCTCTGGAGTACTTGGTTCTTCCTCGCTCGTTCCTGGAACCGTAGAATCATCTCCTGTGTTATCTCCCGTAGAAGGGGTGGTTGGATCAACAGGGACTGTTGGCTCTGTGGAAGTACCTGTATCTGATGTATCTGTTGAACTACCAGATGACGGCTCTGTCTGCGTTGATGGGTCTGGTGTAACCACTTCTGTTGATGGTGTCGTTGGATCGATTGGTGTGACCTCATCTGCTAAAGCCGTGCCTGCTGTTGAGAGGACTAGGCTTGATGTTGCAAGAGCTGTGAGCAATTGTTTCTTTTTCATGACGTTAAATACCTTTCTTATTCTTCAAAATATGGAGTTTCTGTTGGCTCTGTGGTAATCACATAACCATAACGACTAGATTTAGAGGCTTTAACCGTGTAGGTTAAGCGACGACTTGACGTGCTATCGTCCTGTTTCACCGATACCACATAAGTCACTTGATACGTTTTATCTGACGAGTCATAAGTGACTGACTCAAGAATAACGGAATGTAGCGTGCCACTTTCTGGTTGCGTATATTTAGCATCACCATCTGATAAGAAGTCTGTTAGTGCCTCTTTGTTTCCTGAGTAATAATTGGGAAGAAAGAAGCGACTAAAGACATCAATAGCATGTTCTGCTGAAGCCAAAGTTTGACTTTCTTTTTGTTGCTGGTAAAGATAAGTGAGTTGCTCAGTCTTCTGAGAGAGTTGAGCAAGTGCAAAAGCAGATGCTCCAAAGCCAGCTACAGCAAGAAGGGTTGAGGCAACTAGCCAAACCGTTAATCGCTTAATCGTTTTTGGGGTCAGATTCGAACCAGTTTCTTGTTTGACTTGTGGGGAAACTGGTGAAGCTTGCATATTCGTCCTTACTTGAGAAATGGGTTTTACCTGTTCGCCTTCTTCGGGAAAGAAGGGCAAGGCGGAATCTGTCGTTCCTACACTGACCTTATAAGCAGGATAAATCTGATTTTCAAAATACTCACGCTTTTCCTGATAACTATAAGCACTAAAGGTGCTATCCGTTAAAATAGCTGTGATTAAAGGGTGAAGTAAGGTTTGGTAATCCTGATTGAGAACAAAGGGACTGGCAAACACTTCGCCTTCTGTTACCACTTCTTTTCCTTCTAAGTGTGCAATGGCTACTTTCTGCAATTGAAACTGGCCATAAACCTGTAACAATTCCTGAAAGAGTCGCTCAGCCTGATAAAAACTTAAGTATGGCAGTGACTCTTCAAGCAATAGCTGCCCCTCAGGAAGATTACTATCTAACCCTTCAATAATACCTAATAGTTCAGGATCATCTTCAGGAGACTTACCATCTTCCCAAGTCACTTCCAAAAAGAGATCATCGGTTATCAAGCATTTGGAACTTTTCTTAAAAGGGCTAAATGCCATAGCGACCTCCTTTCTTAGTTAACAAAGTTATAGAACCATTCCACAATACTTGGTCCTGCTGAGACGAGCACAATCCCAACCGCAATCGCTAACCAGTGTTTTTTGATGGCTGCTTTTATCTCTCGACCACCAAAGCCATAGACCAAACCTGTGACAACAACCGCAAAGCCAAAAACAATAATGCCAATCCCCTGGACTTTAGTAATCCCTCGAGCAGCTAAATTTTGTGTTTTCGCAAATGGATCCTCCGCATAAGCAGTACTTGTTAGAGCGCCTGATAAAAAGAGCGACAAAGACAACAAATAAGGCTTTAGGTTAGCTGTTAAGCGTTGAAATGGTTTTGTCAAAATAGTCTTCTTTTCCATAGAAGTCCTCCTTCATTTTTATTGACACCTTTAGTGTAAGAAATAACTAGAACTTGCGCTGTATAAGTACAAGTCAATTCTAAAAATCCGTTTTAGCGAAATAAATCGCTCATGGTTTCCTCAGCTTCTAGGCAAACGATTCGCTGATCTTGTCTATGATTTTGATCTGGTGCTTCCCCTTCAACCCATAAGTGAATATGATAGGTTCGATTGGTTTTAGGTAAGGCAAGGCTTTTGCTAGAGATTGGTGCTAAAACTTTTCGTTTAATCAACCGCTCTAAAGGACGTGCACCATTTTTGACATCTGTCCCTACATCTGATAGGTAAGTGATTAAGCTTGGTTCATAACTAAGGCTTAGATTTTGTTTTGCCATACGCCCTGAAATTTCTTCTAAGTTTTTAACTGCAATCTCTTCAATGACATCTCGTTCCAAGAGGTTAAAAATGAGTTTATTCTCAATACGGTTAAGAAACTCAGGACGAAATTCTGTTTGCAGTTCACTTTCCATTGATTTTTCAAACTGCAGGCGTTCACGGTCAGAAAGATTTTTAAAATTCCCCTTTAACTCCGCTTTATTAATAATCTTTTGGGAACCAATATTAGTTGTCATAATGACAATAGTGTTTTTAAAGCTAATCACTCGACCTGTACTATCCGTTAGTCGACCATCATCGAGCACCTGAAGAAAAATATCCATCACTTCGCTGTGCGCTTTTTCAACTTCATCAAGTAATAAAACACTATAAGGTTTTTGTTTGACACTCTCCGTTAGTTGCCCCTTAGTACGAGTAGACCGATCACCGATGAATTTCAGCACATCTTCTTTTTGTTTATACTCAGACATATCAAAGCGAATCATAGCATTTTCATCATCAAAGAGCGCTTCTGCAACAGCTTTTGATAACTCTGTTTTCCCTACACCAGTTGGTCCCAAAAAGAGGAAAGAGGAAATAGGTTTATTTTCATCTTGAAGCCCTGCTTGCGCAATGGTAATAGCATCCACAATGGCTGAAATCGCCTCATCTTGTCCTTTAACTCGACGTTTGAGTTTTTCTTTTAGACCTTCTAAACGGTCTTTATCGGCTTTTAAAATCGTTGTCATTGGGATTCCTGTCCGATTTTTAAGAACTTGAGCAATTTCATATTCAGTGACAACATCCTTTTTTTAGCTGAAGCGATGGTAGCTGCTTCATCGATTAAATCAAAAGCCTTATCAGGAAGAAAGCGATCAGTAATATAGCGAACAGATAAGTTAACAGCTTGTTTGACAGCTTCATGACTAATGGCAATATGATGATAGCTTTCATAAATCCCTTTAGCTTGATCGATGATACGAACAGCTTGATCTTTGCTAGGTTCTTCAATCATAATGGGTTGCATCCGTCGCTCTAAAGCTCGATCAGTCTCAACATAATCATGAAATTCATCTAATGTGGTTGCCCCAATCAGCTGAATATCACCACGGGCGAGCACTGGTTTAATAATATTTCCTGCATCGAGGGCTTGCCCATCATGACTACCTGCCCCAACAATGGTATGAAATTCGTCAATAAAAAGAAGATTTTTTCCACGAGAAGCCACCATCTCTTCAATGATTTTCTTGAATTTAGCAATAAAGCCACCGTCTTCTTCGGTCATTAAACTGGATAATTCTAAGGAACGAACCGTTAAGCCTTGTAAATTCTCCGAAACATCTTTCTTTAAAATGGCTAAAGTCAACCCTTCGACAATAGCTGTTTTCCCAACACCCGCTTCTCCAACTAAAACAGGATTGTTTTTAGTTCGCCTGCAAAGAGAGGTGATGACTGCCGCAATCTCTTTCTCACGGCCATAAACCTGATAATCCGCTTCTTTTTGCGCTACTTTAGCCGATAAATTATCAGTATATTTTTCTAAATAAGGGGTTTGGGTGGTTTCTGTCATGCTTAATCACTCCTCTCTTTAGCTGCCTGAATTTGGGTCGCCAACTTATCTTTAATGGCATCCACAAACTCACGAGGATCAATTGCCCCTTCGCCTATTTGTGCCAGAAAAACTTCCCAGCCACCTGTCGTTTCAGGTGAAGAAAATTCGTTATCAATCAAGTAATTAATCAGCAGATAGGCTTTATCGGTTGGAAACAGTTGCCCTGTTTTTTTATCTTTTTTGACGTAGCCTCGTTTTTGAATCGTCTGAATAATAGCAGCACGAGTTGCCTGTGTTCCTAAACCATATTTCGGAAAAATTTGACTAATCAGCTGACTTTCAGTTAACCGTTTAGGTGGTTTGGTTACACCTTCCACAACTTGAACGGTCGTTGGTACTAATTGCCCTACTTGATAATAAGGTAACTCAACATCTTTTCGGACGGCTTGCTCACTATATTCTACCCACCCTAAATCAATCATGTGTCGACCAGTCGCTTGAAACATCCAAGCTTTATTTTCCAGTTGAACACTTGTGGTTTGGTAAAAACAATCAGCCGCAAACATTAAGATGGTTCGTCTCACAACAATCTCATAAATGCGACGTTCTTCTTGAGATAAAGTAGCGAGATTAGGAATATTCTCTGTTGGAATCAAAGCATAGTGACTAGCCTTAGCTACCTTTTCCTCATCCACGTAAGCTTCACGAGCTTGCAAGTGTTTTGGCTCAAACGAGCATTGGATAACTTCTTGATAGCTATTAAGGTGCTGTGTCAAGTAAGCAAATTCATCTGCTGTGATAAAACGGCAATCGGTTCGAGGATAGGATAAGTATTTTTTGAGATACAACCGCTCTACGATCTGTTCGGTCTTAGTTGCCTCGTATTGCCAACGTTTCGCTGCATAGCCCTGTAAGTCAGATAAATTAAATAAGGGTGGAGCTGCTCGTTGATGTTCTTTCGTTTCAATAGCCGTCACTAGTGATTGTTCCGCTAAAGCGTTAGCTGTTGCTAGAGCTTCGTCACTATCACTAAACTTATCCGTGTTTGAGAACAAAACGCCTGTTGCACGATCTTCCAATTGTAACTTCCAATATGTTTGTGGCATAAAGCCACGAATGGCTAAATCATTCTCACAAATCAAACGAACGGTAGGTGTTTGAACCCGACCAACAGATAAACTATTGCTCTTTTGTTTTGACAGTTGACCCTTAGCTTGCAAATCAAGCGTGGCTAAAGGTGAGAGGTTCATGCCAACTAACCAATCACTTTGCGCTCTCGCTTCTGCCTCTAAATAATAGTTATAGGTTTCGTGTGGGTCACGTAAGGTTTGGAAAGATCGCTGAAGCGCTGCTGTGGTCATGGAGTTGACCCATAACCGTTTTGTGATTTTTTCTTTGCCACCTGGAATATGAGATAAAATGGAATAAGCAATGCGCTCTCCTTCTCTATCCGCATCCGTTCCAATAATAATGCTGTCTGCTTTAGTGACTTCTTGGTAAATCCGATTAAAATAGTCTTTTGACTTTTTATCTTGTTTTAACTGTTGCTTAAAAGACACGTTAACCAAAGGTAGCTTGGTTAAATCCCAATTATCACTTGGCAGACCGTATTCAAACAAATGTCCTTCCGCTGCTACAACATGCACCTCATCCTCAAAAAATGGACTTTGTGGAATGATATGGACGTTCTGTTGCGTGTTTGTTTTTCCTAAAGCAGTCGCATAAGCTTTTGCTTGTTCTTCTTTTTCAGCTAGTATTAGCGTAACCATGACATCTTCCTTTCTTTTTTGATAGATTTATCGTAAAGGATAATTAAAAATCGTGCTGTAAAGGGACAAGTCAATTCTTAATGTTCCTTTTCCTCATAAAAATAGGAACAAAAAGTTATATAACTTCTTATATATCACCAAATAAAAAGGAACGCTTGTGGAAGCGTTCCTTTTCAGCTTTAGCGTTTTAGCCCTTTATTTGGGGCTTTGGGAAAATTTAGATCTTGTCCTTTAGATCTCTGATAAGGTTTGGTATGCTGTTCTACCTGTTTAACCATTGACATCGCCGTTTTATGAATCCGTGTCATCGAATCGGTCAAAGCTTTATCACTAAATACGCTCAAATTATCCGTCCATTTAGCCATATAACGAAACGCTTTATCACCCGTATCTAATCCAAAATGATTGGATACCAGGTAACTTGTCATTTCGGCTTCAAGCTCAGCCATATAACGAGGAATCGGTTGAGACGACGACTGTAATTTAGAGTTATGGAGAGTCGCATGGGCTAATTCATGGATTGTTGTTCCAATTTTTTCACCAGGGGTATTATAAGGATTAAGCAAAATTTCTTGACGAATAGGGTTAAAAGTCCCCTTAACATTTCCCAAGGTATGAGCATCATCTGAAAGAATGCTTACTCCAATACTTTTAGCGTAATCACATAACCCTTCAAGGACTTCATTGGTTTTTACCTGATCTGTATCAAAGTTATAGTGGCGATTTGGCATGGCCTTAGGATAGCTTTCGGGCTTTAAAGTCGTTTGAGAGAGTTCAAATACTTTATAAGTTGTGTATAAGGGTTGACCACTTGAATCACGTTTTTGAAAAAGGGTAACCTTCAATTTCTTTTCCTTAACTAACGCTTTTTCTTGCGGTGTCGCTTGTGAAAGTCGTTTAAATTTAGGATTCCCTTTTTCATTCTTGATTTGGTTCCCATTGCTATCTAAAACAGGAATCATTTTTTCCATTTGTGGTCTAAACAAAGTAATCCGAGACGTTTCACCAGCCTTTACAGATAAATTATGGTGGACTACTTCTTTTTTCTTTCCTGTGCGTTTATTAACGTAGGTTGCTTTAGTTTGCATTACATCATCTTCACTTAGTCCTAAGCTATCTCCCATTGCTTGCCATTGATTATAAGTTGCAACAGCATTAGCTCCTGGCCATTGGTCTTGAATGAGGGCAACGTTTCGAGGAGAAAGCGTTGGAAACTTACTCATAAAATCAAGATACTCTGCTAAGTCTTTAGGAGACTGAGTATACTCACGGATTTTTTGAAGTGCCACTTGGCTGAGTTCGTGTGCTGAAGCTTTCTGATAGTCAATAGGCTCTAATGGTTTCTTCGGTGATGAAGGCGTTTTGTGAATCGTTGTGTTACTAGTCTGACGATTTGAAATCGTTCCAGAATTAATAATAACGCTATTGTTTTTAGCGACATTTGAATTAATAATAATATCACCTGTTCTAGATGTTACTTGGTCTTGTGTATGTGCTTCATTTAAAATCGCTTCAACTCGCTGTGCAAAACGATTTTTCAATACTTCTCTTTCCGACGTGATTGTTTTGGCTTCATTATGTGAAGCCGTCACTTCTTGTCTTGTCTCATGAGAAGTTGGTATGTTTTCAACAATGTCTTCTGCTATTGTTTGGTTCAATACTTGATTTTCCAGCTGAGAAAGAACCACTTCATCCATTTTGGCTAATTCTTGGTAACCTGTTAAACGACGATAACCAAGCCCCAGTAGTTGTGAAATTGGTTTGTTTTCGTCACCAATATGATAGGTAACATTATCTTTAATTAGGTCACCACCAGGGGCATAAATCGCAAAATTAACTGTTGCATTAGTCACTTCATCACTTGATTGAGAACGTTGATTTTGATGATAGAGTTCTTTAGCAAAGTCTTGATAATCAATGAAGTCAGTTGTCTGAAATGGTAACTGTATTTCCGCTGATAAATCTTGGAGGCGGACATGATAATGATTATCATAAATATCATCTTGAGTCCAAGCTTTATAGAAGTCTGAGTTTTTATCTAGCAAGTGATCTTTTTCAGCAGCAACCATGATTTGGTTGAAATCATTGCCGTGCTGTGCCGCATACTCATCATATTTGTCCCATGCTGGATGCAGGGCTACTGGAATATTATCTCGATTGTCTTTACCAATTTGAGCACCGTTATTATAGACAGCATCTAAAACTTTTGTGAAGTCTTCAGCTGTTACCTCAGCTTGACTTGGTTCTGGTGTTTCGGCTTGTTCATTAGAAAACTCTTGATATTGCTTATTTTGTAAAATTGAGAGCATTTCTTCGCCATTATCTTTAACATACTCTTCATTAATGGATAGCTGTTCTAACTGACCATCTCGTTCTCTATAAACACCAAGAATAGGCGTTTTATTAATGGTTTCTAACTCTTTTGCTATTTTTACCCTAGATTGAAAAACAGAAACAGGGATATGATTCTCTTCACCAAGCTCCTTAAAAAGTAAAATAATATCCTTATCATCCGATTTTATAAGACTATCAAATTTACCATTATATCTTCGAATATCTGTCAAATCGTCAAAATAGAAAGAGGAGCTTTCTGTTGCTACAGATAAATCCGACAAAACGTTAATTTTATCGAAAGCAGCATCATTGTTCGCTAAAAGAATATTTTCAAAGTGCCCATTTCCTTCTGCAAAATCATGAAGGGTTTTAATAGCATTCTGCCCCTCTCCAGTTGGCTTAATCCCTGTCAAGTGCATGAAGTGCTCTTCTTCAAAACTTACTTGTACCGTTTTTTCAGGTGTAACATAGTAAAATTTAGAGTTAGCTAATTCCTCCAAATAATATTGCGCTGCATTTTGAATAGTTTGTCGACGAATCTTACGATTAAGTTTTACTAAGTCACTTTGAGTGATGGAATGATAACGACCATCATTATTTGACTTAAACTCTTCATTTATGCTAAAATATAGTAAACGAGAGGATATCGTAGGACGACTGGTAACAGAGCGTTCAAAGGTACCAGTTTCTGGTACGGGTGTGGGACTGCCTTCAGCCAAGGGCTGTAAAGACCCCTGACTACCATTGGTCCTCTCCTTTTTTTGTTGCTCTGAATTAGAAGCCGTCGTCTCTTGAAGTTTTTCAGGAGACTTTTTAGTTTCCTCATCATCCCTTTCTCTAGGGCCATAGTGGCGTTCGAGAAAGTCATCATCGATAATAAAAGCACTATACGTTTTAAATTCCCCCACATCCTCTTTCTCAGCTGATAAGGGCTCCATGAAAGTATTCACTTCTTCTTGAGAATAAAGATGATTTTCCACTTGATTAGTGGCTACCCAATTATCAAGGTTGGTTAACTCAGATGCAATATCAAACTCGTTTCCCCAATCCTCACCATAAGCAAGATAGCCTAGTGAGTGATTATCTTTAATAACTTCCAACGTCCAAGGTGCTGCAATATCTGAAAGATTATCTACCTCTTCGGGACTGTGAACCGCTAGGGTAAGACTATAGTCTTGTTCAAAATTGACTGTATTCGTATAGAGCACACTATTATCACTTGCGATGGTAGCAACTAAGTCACCTTCAATTGATAAGCTTTCTTGTAGCTCAGAAAGTGAACGTTTTTCTATTCCTGGTGTTTCTTCTATTTGCTCTGCATTTTCAACTGGTGAAGGCTCTACAGTAGTCCCTTCAATTTCGGCAGATGATCTAGTAGCTTCCTCATTAATCTCTTGTTGTAACTGACTGTTCCAGTCAGCTTTCTCTTGTCCTTCGGGTAAGTTTGGAATATCTACCGTTAGACCAACCCCTTTGTTTTGAAGAGAGGTAATAAAGTTTTGACCAGCCTCATCATTATCAACTGCAAGCGTAATCACGTCTGCATGTTTGCCTTCTGTAAAATAGTTACTGTCAACAGCAGTCGTTAAACCATTAGCGAGTTCTTCATTACTCCAGCGTAGGTCACGTCCTGAACGCTCTGCTTGTAATTCAGCTAAATGACGACCAATAGTTGATTCTTTTAAGCCATCCATTGACACCAAGCGCACATCTTGAAGGCTGTCTTTATGGAGTTCGTAGTAAGACATGAGGTCAATCGGACTTTCCGCAAAGATTAAACGGTCTGGTGTTCCAATATCTATGTGTAAACCATTCATGCCATCTGAATTTCTGGCAATGCTCTTGGCATAGCCACGTTCTGGCCACTTCTCCCAATTTTCCTCAATGCCTTGTAAATTAGCACCAACCACTTCACCTAAAGACGAAAGGGTTTTAAACACCACGACAGGTTCAATACTATTGTTCAATTTAGCATTCGCTTGTGCTAGTACTCCTTTATCTAAAAAGAAGTCAATGGTGTCATCTGATAATCCTCGAACCTCTCTAAGATAGGTTCTGGCTTCATTAAACGGTTGTTCATAAGGTTTCAGATAATAGTTAAAGGGTTCCTCACTACGTTCAACCCTTTGAAAGGCCTTAAACTCTCCATCATTCAAAAAATCAACAGATTGATTAAATCCAGTTTCTTTAATAGTCTCAACAAGAGAGATGACATCTCCTCCCAAGTTGCGAGAAAACCACTTCCACAAATTTTTGTCAGGTGAAATCACGAGACTATCATGTTCTTTCCAGCGATAGTCTCGACCTGAAGGAACTAGCTCCATGTTTAACTCGTTAGCAACATCTAAAATATCCCTAGAGCGAGCAAGTTCAATCCGCTCTCTTCTGCTTTTAGCACGTGTTTCCTTTTCTGGCATCATACGCTCCTTTCATTAAAAACACTCGTATTGAGGACGATAAGGCTTATTATCATTTGGAGTGATAAACAGTTCTAGTGGTAAGTGAATCAAGTCCCCAACAGATAATAGGGCATACTGTTTAGGATTATGTTGATAATCTAAGCAAACCTCTAAGTCTGCATTTTTGCCTTGCCCTTCAAAAGTAACCAGTAACGTTTGATCATCCATTGTTTTTACTAACCAATCTGCATCCACATCAAACTGTTCTGGTACGACATCTGGAAAATTTAGTTCCATAAGTACTACTCCTTTCTTTTACGGTTACTTTCATCATAAGGGATAAGCTAAAATCGTGCTGTAAAGGGACAAGTCAATTCTATTTTTATTCTTTGAATGGGGTGATAAATAGTTCCTTTACACATAACTTTTATAACTAAGATTTCGTATTTCTGTTTACAGAATAGCTTTTATATTTGACTTTCTTTTTTTGAGTATATGAAAACTCCCCTTGTAGGCTCTAGTGATTTTTTCACTAAATACTATAAGGAGAGTATATTATGGGAGGAATTTTGGTCTTTTAGAAGAAGTACAGAATAAGGCTTCACGCCTTTAAAGTATGCGTAAGATTCCTAACAAACTATTCCTTTAATTTTTTAAAAAAATTAAAGCTTGCTTCGCAAAGTATTTCATTTTCTATTTTTTCATATTTACCGATTTGATCTAAATTATAATAGGTAGATTGTTCTTGCATAATGTATATACTAATTAACCAATTTTTTAGATAATTAAAGTTTGAATCTCCTCTCAGAATATGGGGAGATATTAACCACTTATAATCGTATTTACTGATTTGATTTTTACTGCCATTTAAGTAAAAACAACGTACTTTATACCAAATTTGATTAACTAAGCTCAGAGAAAGATTTTGACTTTTAATTATATCATTCATAAAATGAACTATCATAGCCTGTCCAAAAACTCTGTCTAAAAAGATGTATTGGTACTGCTCCCTTACAAGAAATCGTTCCGAATAATTTAAAGGAGAAGATTCGCTCAGTAAATATTGAAATAAATAATTTTCAAAAAGAGAAGAAGGTACTTCGGATAAATCCTCCTTTATTTCACCATATTCCATTTCATAAATTGCGTGCCCTAATTCATGTGCGGCGAGAAAAAGTGAACTTATATCAAAATTCCAATTTACAAATACAATGGGATAAGTGGTCCATAGTTGCTTCTCCTCAAACGAATCCTGATATTTTGAAGGATCATTGATTACAAATTGAAAATAAACACTATTAATATATTCAATATATTTTTTCGGTAATTTTAGATATTGAATAAGTCCGATAAGTATATCTTTTCCATCTTTTACAGATAAAGTCAACTGCACAGAAGATATTTTTCTACTAAAAATGGAGACTTCAAAGTTAGTTTTATTCACCAGATTATTAAAGTAAAAATCATTGAAATCATAAAAAAGATTTATTTTTTTTTCAATATGATTTAAAAGCGATAATTGCTTTTGAGTGTCTAATTTTGTCGTTATAAAATGTCTTTTCACCACTTTAAACATTCGACGAATAGTTATTGTTTCATGCAATGAAAGCTTACTGGAAAAGAAAATGTTTGGGTTAGACGCTAACAAACTCTCCAAATATCTCGTAAACTTAATAACTGAATCTGTATTGTTATTAGATAAAGAATTATTAATTATTTTGAAAAATAGTTTAATTTGTTCGGAATTTTTGCTGTTTGAAAGTGTCTCAAAAAGTAGTTGTCGTTCTTCATCCGTACATTCTTCAATATTTTCTAAATACTGAAAGATAAGATTGCTAATCTTATCATTAATTCTGTTAAGATAGCTTAAAGGTATAGATTCCTGTTCCAATTCCTTATAAAATAATTCTCTCTGCCAGTTAGAGTATAATTCTATTAGTCTTTGGGTAGCCTCTTCCAAAATCGCAACTCTATTCTTTCTATTATTTGCTTTATGTCTATGATCCAATATATTTTTAACTTCTAAAAAAGAATCTTCAAAATTGTACTTATAGTCAATATCCATTTTAAATCACTCCTCAAAAATATAAAAAAGCACGTTTGTGCTTTTTTTTATATTTAGTTATTAAAAGAATTTTTCATTACCGAAGAATTTTTCATTGCCAAAAAACTTTTCGTTGCCAAAAACCTTTTTATTACCAAAAACTTTTTTGTTGCCAAAGACCTTTTTATTACCAAAGACTTTTTTGTTACCAAAGACCTTTTTATTACCAAAGACTTTTTTGTTACCAAAGACTTTTTTGTTGCCAAAGACTTTTTTGTTACCAAAGACTTTTTTGTTGCCAAAGACTTTTTTGTTACCAAAGACTTTTTTGTTGCCAAATTTTTTTGTTTCTACTGATGCTTTTAGCACATTTTCAATATAATTTTCTCCAATTGATTTGTCTTTGGTTCCAAATTCAACTACTTGTTTTGCTGTTTCTTTAATATTGTTTTGCATAATCTTACCTCCTACTATGCATCTAATAAAGTTAAGTAAAAAACGACAGTATTTTTTTGAGGCATTCCCCCTTTCAATTGATTACAATAAATTATTGAATTTCGTTAAAAAATTTTGGAATTTGTTCAGTGATAGGTTGTCTTGTTCTTTCCTCTACCCATGTCCAGTCACCTTGTACATTTGCCTCTACAAAAAACCACTTATCATTATTTACAAAAAAGTCGATACTATAAATCTCTAAATTTGTATATTCTGAAAAATATTTTATTGAATCAGAAATTTTTTTCGGAAGTTCCATAGGAACAAGTCTTAAGAAATTCATATCTTCCTTGTGCCAATCGTCAAAGATTGGATCAACTTGTTTACAAGCAAATAGAGTATCACCAACTACAGTCACTCTTACCTCAAAAAGTCCTTTTAACATTGGTTGAAAAATTGCTGGTGAATACTTAACTTCATCATTATTTACGGGACTATTGATCTTTCCACCGTATATTTCAAGGTATTTATTTTGTTTAACTTCCAAAAAGTGATGGTCCACAGATTTAATAAATAAATCAGAATATTCCGTATTTAATTCTTTGATTTTTGATGAAATATTTGTAATGGTTGTTGGGATAATATTAAAATCGCATAACTTTGCTAAATCTAATTGTTTTGGTTTAGTCAATCTTTCAAATGCTAGTGGCTTATTTATAACTTTAAACCCTTTATATTCGCTTATGTAGATAATAATTCGTTTCCACTGCTCTCTAAGAAATGTTGTTTCTATTTTATTCAATTTTTTAGAAATTAGCGTGTTCAAGTTAAAATGTCTAAACCAAATAATATCAATATCATCAGAAGAAAAATGTAGTTTTTTATAAATAAAAGATATTTCATCGTCTGCATCATTACGTATACTAATATTTATACTAAAGTTATCCAAAAAATCTTCCTGATCCACCCTAATATAATCTATTCCATTAGCTAAAAGATGGGGTCCTAAAAGAGTAATTTCATCATCTTCTTTTCTGGTAAAAATAAGTACTCTTTTATTGAAATCACTCTTATTAATTTCATAATTTCCAAATATTTGTTTGAAATCAATATTTTTTTCTTGCTTTATTATTTTATAACCTGTAGATTTTTTTAAAAGATACGGTTTCATAAAAATTTCCTTTCAAATTTATTATTTTGTAATCCGACTGTGACTATGATGTAGAAGTGTACCAATTATAAGAAATGAAATAACACCTGATATAATGAAAATATATGTTGAGTTAAAGAGATCAAAAAGAATACCATAACATAAAGTTCCTAGTGGGACAAAGAATTGAGAAAGTGCACTTATTATTGAATAAATTCCTCCTTGCATATCAATGGGAGCAACTTTTTGAATGAATGTAGTCATTACTGTGTTTGCGCAAATAACAATGAATCCAAACGCTACAACTAAAATTGCCAATAAGCAGATAGAAAAAGTTGTTTGTCCACTAACTAGTAGAGGGACTCCAAAAAATAAAAGTATGATTGCAAAACTGAACATTGATTTATAAATCACATTTAGTTCATTATTTATTGACTTAATAGACAATATGAGCCCATTGATAACCATCGCAGCACTCATTAAACTTTCCAAAAAACTATAAATTAATTCCGATAAATGAAGTTCATCTAATATAATTATAGGTAGCCCTATTGTAATAGAAGAGGCAAAGAAGTTAACAAACATAGCTATAACAACTAAGTTGAGGATGTCTTTTCTATCTAAAATAAATGCTAGTACATCCTTAAACTTATGTGGCTCATTATCTTCAAGGTGATTATTATGATTAAAATTTAATGAAAATGAAATAGAAGTCGATAAAATAATTAATACTATTATTAAATAAATTAGCGTATGAAGATCAATAAAAGCGTAAAGCATTCCACCAACGATAGGACTTAAAACATTCGCAAGAGATGTCCCTGATTGCACTAATGCATTAATTTTTTGATAATCATTTTCAACAACAAGTTGAGGAACAGACGCCTTTAAAGTAACAATAAATAGTTCCTCTGCAATTCTAATTGCAATCATTAGAGCATAAGCACTAACTAACCTTCCATGGGTTCCAATTAATTCGTATACAATTAGAGAAAATAAGGATATCAACTGAGATGAAATCAGTACTCTTTTACGATCAAAAGTATCTACTATCTTTGACATAAAAGGTGTCAATAATAAACTTACAATTGGCCCAATTATAACTAAAGTACCAAATATAAATGCTGAACCAGTCAGTTTAAGGAAATATAGTCCAAAAACAAAATTTAGAGTGGTGATTGCTAAATTAAAGAATAGGGAAACAAAAGGAATCTTTTTAAACATATGGTTCTCTTTTCTAAAATATTCGTTTTTAATTTACTTGATAGGTTTATTTTAGTACAATATCCGTATAAGTAAGTATCAAAATGTTGCATATAGTTTACATTAAGTTCAAACGAGGTGAAAATGGCTACTTTAGGAGAAACTATCAAAACTATTAGAAAACAAAAAAGATTGACGCAACAAAGTGTTTATGAAGGAATTATTTCCCGAAATTTTGCTTCAAAATTTGAAAATGGACGCTCAAATATTGAAGCTACTAAATTCTTTCTCATTCTTAGTCGTCTAGATATCTCAGCTAGTGAATTCCAATTTATACATTTCGATAATAAAGATTATAAATTCAGGGAGATGATTTCAAAAATTGACAAGGCTTCAACTAGGAATGACGAAGAAAGATTGAAAGAAATATATGCTCAGTTTAGAAAAGATTTTTCTTTAACAAGTCAAGTTATTGCTTCAGTAGCATATTTAAAGATCTATATTCATGGTAATAATCCACTAAAATTGAGCTTGACTCCAGTCTATCCTCTTCAAATCCATCTGTTGGAGACATCTGATTGGTCATTGTTTGAGCTTAGACTATTTGTTGATGGAATTTTTATTTTTAGAGCAGATGAAAATGGATTATTAATATGTCTGAAAAAAGCTATTAAAGCATTTGAAAAGTATTATGACTATCCAGATTTTTCAATTGAAGTTGCTCAATCAATGGCAAGTATAATATTAAACTATGTTCAAATTCAGTTGGTAAATTTTAATTATGATAAAAAAGACTATGACAAAGATCTAATTACTTTATCAAATTCAAATAAATTTAGTGACTTTACTGCAAAATTGACACTTGATTTTGCAAGATTATTGCCTGAGCTATACTCTAAAGAGTTACATAATACTAAGCAAAAGATAGAAAAATTTTTAAGTAGTTTAAAAGATCTTCGCTTTCCCGACTATAACGTTTTTAAAGAAATATTTGACTATCATTTAGGTTTGAGTATGGAATATTATAGAAAATTAAAGAAGTAAATTTTACAGCAAATTACAAAAATAAGATTTAGTGTATGTATTATACAAATATCAACTGTGACTGAATAATGAATAAAAAGATTTATAATAGTTACCAAACTGCTTCTGCCAATGGACAATAATTTTAAAGGAATATACTAAGATTTTGTACTAAGTTTATCATGATGACCATCCCTTGTTTTTAACATATGAAAACTCCCCTATAAGGGAGTTTTTCGTTTATCAGAGTATCCTATTTTGGTGGTGTTCCTCTTGCTCTTCTCGTTCATCACTACGAGCTCTTTCTATAAGTGCTCGGTGGTCTGCCCGCTGGGCTTTTGAGAGTGAAGCTGTTAGCTGCCGCATAAAGGTTGTATCCATCTTTGCTTTACCTTGTGCTTGTTGTAGACTCTTCCGTGATTGCCTTTGACGTTGCATTTGTTTAGCAATCGCTTGTTGGATCTGAGTTTTCTGTTGACTCTCTTCTTCAGGTAACAACTTGCTATAAAGACCTTTTAAAGTTGAAAAATGTTGCGCATTTAATCGCTTCAAGTCTTTGATTTGCTCATCATCAGTAGATGCCGCAATGGCTTGATTGTTTTGATAGATGTCATGCTTCAGCTGAAAAATAGACAGGTGTGTTTGTAATTCTTCCATGTAGGCTTTTTTAGAAATCTCTTGACCTTTTAAGAGGGTTAAAATACCTTGATCTTGTAGACTTGAAACAGCTTTTAGTTCTTCTTGAAGCCGTCTCATTGGGGCTTGAATAGTGTCTTGGGTGGCTTTTGAGACAGGAAGAGATACACTATCTTGAAATTGTTGGTTCAACAGCTTCTTAGCTGTGAGCTCTTCAGGCTTAAGTTTGTAATTTGGTGTCAATTGCCACTCAATGAGTTTGAGCTCTTGTGTCACAGCTTGACGTTTCAAGTTAACAAAAGCTTGATCAGATGCTAGAGGTTGAAGCTGTTGCAGGAGTTTTTGAGTCACTAGAAGTTCTTTTTGTTTTTCTTCTAACCGACTAAGCCTCAACGCATAACGAAAGGTCCCAAGCTCCTGACGCTCTTTTAACGTGCGATTTTGCTTTTGTTTCGCCACATCCACCAATTCTTTTAATTCCTCAGATGAAAAGACGGATAAGTCTTTCAAGGTTAGTTGCTTAGCTAAAATATTTTCTTCCACTTGGCTGATGTCATAAACTTGAGCTTGATGAAATTGGGGGTGACCAATGCCATTACCATATTTATCATAGGTGTCATAAACGGGTTTGATAATGGTAATCCCTTTTGCTTCAGGAGTTAATTGATACCCCAATTTTTGCCAAGCCTCTAATGACTTCAACACGCTCGCTTTAGGTAACTGTTCTAAAATACGATTCTGGTTTAATTGAGAAAAGGTCTTAACATTGTTTTTCAGCTGACTATCTGGAAGGTGCGGAGAATTTTCTCGAAACGAACGTAAAATACGATTGGCTAACCGCTCTCTTAACTCTGCTTCTCGACGAGCTATTAAATGCTCTAAATCGTATCCTTTTGACGTTGCTTGTGTCCGAATGACCTGACCGTCTGCTTTTCTTATTTTTTCATAAGTGTGATTTTTTTCAGCTGAATAAGCCCCTTCATAGGTTTGTAAAAAGTCACGGGTTTCTTGTAGAAATTCTTGATACAGTTCCTTCCCATCATGCTCAAAATAAGAGTCCAGATACTTATTTAAGAAGAATTTACTTACTGCAAAATCTTTAGCATTGGAACCAAAGCGCCACTTTTTTTGAGAAGGCAAGTGATTATAAGCTTGTTCCAAAAAATTTTTTTCAGTTGACCGAATCACTTTGCTTTCTTGAAAAACCTGGTCAACGAGATTCGCTTTTAAGTTGGCTAAAATTTGTTCTTTTCGTAATAGAGCCGAACGTGTTTTGTCATTAATGAGCCCATGAAAGACATCACTTTTACATTTTTGAATCGTCTTTTGTGAAAAATTTCCACGATATTCCATCCGATGGCGAGGCTGATAAAAGATTTTTTCACGTTTGGAATGAACCTCGGAGAGCCCAAAATGCACATGGATGTTATCCGTGTTTAAATGGATGTTTCCCCACCAGAAAGCTGAGTCTGAGAGCCCTTCTTTGTCAATCATTTTGGGAATAACATCACGCATAACCGTTTTGATAGCTTGTTGGTCAACACGACCTGTTGGTTGATCATATAACCCTTGTGCAGCTAAAAAGTCATTATCAAAGGAAATCACGCCTTGCCACAATAAAGAACCATTTTCGTGAGCTTGTTCGAGCTTTTGTTTTAGTTCAGTTACTTTTTCTCGCTGCAAATAATTGGCCTCTTGCGTAAAGATAGCTGTCACCTCATCACTTTGTTTTTCAGTCGCATAAGACCGATTCATATAATCAATGTATTCTTGAAAGTTAAGCGTCGTTTCTGGAACTTCCGTTTGAATTTTCTGAAGCTGGCTATCTGTTAAGCCTTCTACAGATTGGCGGTGAGTTTCCAGGTCAAGGTCATTATCTACCTGAACAGCTTCGTCACGATTCATATAATCAACATAGGCACTATTAGCTTCTGTGTATTGCAGCATAAAGGTAATGTTTGGACTTGATGATTCACTCATTCGTTTCAGCTCCTTTCTACTTAAAATAAATTATTTTTTCGCAACTGCGCATAATCATTTAAGAGTGGTTGCAGTTCTTCGTTCTGCAACTAATGGGAATGTTTTATAGTTTGGCCACGGCTAATATCTTCTTTAATGACATCTTCGATACGTGCCATTAACTCATGTTGTACTGGATCAAATTGTGAGTGAATAGACTCTAAACTTTGAATATCAAATTGACTCCCTTTAGTAACGGCATGAAAATTAGTGAGTTCTAAATAGAGCATACGATCTAATTGACTTTTGATGGTCCTTAAATCACCATTAATTTTTTCCAGCTGAGTATCTTTAATGTTATTTAACTGTTTCATTCGCTCTGAGTAATCGTCAGTAGAAGCATTTTGTAAAAATAACTCATAAAATGTTCTGACTAGTAACACAAAGATAGATGAACTGCTCATCTCCTTATCTAGTTCATTGAAATTTTCAAAATACTGTTTAATATCATCAAAAAATTGACGCTCTTCTGATGACAAATAAATGGTCATACGATTTGGTTTTTTCTTCATCTTCTTCTCCTCTACTTTCTTTTTTAACTACTTTTTTGTGAACTACCTGTTAGGTAATTAATGTCATAACCTGGTTGCACATTAAAAATATAAACATCAAATGAAATCGTATCATCTTCCACGCTTTGTGCTTCAAGTCGAACACCACGACAAACTAATTCTACATTTTTAAATAAGGGTGTCACTCGATAACGAACATGATGATTGGTCTCTTTGATATAATTGGCAATTATATTTTCGTAATAAACCATTGAGCTTTTTTCATTTTCAAAATTCGCATTTAACGCACGTGTTCCTGTAAATAGATTTTTGACATTAGCATTTTCACCACTTAACTCAAAAGCAATTAAGTGCGAGCGATTATATAAATAATCTGACTTACCATTGAAGGTAATTTTTTTATTTTTCCAGCCAGTTGGTGTCACGTTTGAAATGTCTTCACGTTTTTCAGTTGGCATCAACTCTCGACCTAACATAGCCTCTGCTACTCCGACTCGATTTAAAAAATCCAAATCAGAATACCGTTCCCAAGACCCATTTTCTAGACTTAATTCTTCACTGGTAAATTGTGCTTTGTCATTAACAATAATGACCTGTTCACCATCGTAAGTTTTTGATTTTAGCTCATCATTTTGAGTTTGATAAGCACTACTTGATGTCGAATTTTTTTCTTCAGCTGAGTCTGCGATATTTAATTGGGTCGCAATATCATTTTGTGAAAAAACAGTGATAAGGCGTTGAATATTTTGGGGTTGAACCAGAATAATAACTAAAAATAATAAGGTTACTAATACTGATTTATTTTTCTTCATAATCAGCCACCTGCTCGTCTTTCTGCCTCAAGGGCATCCACATCATTCATAAACTGTAACCAATTTAATGTGAGCTCTTCCACAATATCTTGTTTAGCACTAAAAGCCGTTAAAGAAATCTCATTTTTAAGTAACAACTCCAAAATTTGAGCTTGTTGTTTTTTGATGTCTGACAGAGTTTCCGCAAATTGATTCGCATAGACATTGAGGCCGTCATTCATCACAACCGTTTCAAGTTGTGACAACATAAATTCGTTAAAACTGGCATAATGATATTTTTTAGAAATGGCATGTAACTGCTCAAATTTTTTGTCAGGAATGTTTCTAACTTTGATTTCTTTAGTCATCACTTTCCACCTCGCCTTCATACTCCAACCAACGAGAAATATGATCGCCATAACGGTCCATTTTACCTTCAAATGTTGCTAAAATGTCAGCTTGTTTTTGCGTTTGACTTAACATATGATCAGTCGTCTCTTTCATATTTTCAAGATAAGCTAAATATAAATCCTGCGCCCGATTAAATTGACCATATTCAATTTTTTCACGGAGCACCGATAACAAAAATTCATTCAATGATTTTGCTTTTGCTTCTTTCGCTAGTGCTTTTAAATAATTAATTTCAGAATCGGAAAGACCACGAATTTCTATTCGATTTTGTTTTATATTTGCCATTTTTAATCTCCTTTCACTTTAAAATTGGCGCCCTTCTTTTATCTTTTCACGAGGGAAAAAGATAAAAGAAGCAAAACAGAAAACCTAAACCTCACAACGTTACGAAAACAAGTTTTCGACTTTTGTGGTTTTTCTGCACACTGACACCACCTTTTATGGCTAATGCCATTTTTAGTGTGCCAGCGCTTGAAAAGAGCATAAGGGAAACTATCCCCACGTTCCGTGTGGAGTTGATAGTATCAACGTTTCCAGTACCGGTAATTTTCTCGGTTTCACCTACCTTTACTTACACCATTACTTACAGTTACTTACCAAGTAAGCGCCTAACCTACCTATTTTTACCTACAAACACTTACAAAAATACTTACTTTAACTTACTTGGTTTTAACAAGAGTTTTTGTTCATTCTCAACTGAGAAAGTTAGCCATTTTGAATCATTTGAGATGTTTCTTTTTGGTCTTTTTTCTCTGACAAACGGTTTTCTTTTTCAGCATTTTTGAGTTCTGATAATTCTGCTTTTAGAGCTTTTTGAATGGCCTCGTAAGATAATGTTTTATCTTTTTTGAGTTGAATTTGAACATATAATTTGCCAATAGTTTTTTGAAGCGTTTCTTCCGCAAGTTTACGTTCATTTTCCAATGAAGCGACTTTTTTCTTCGCTTCTTCAAGTGCTAAATCGATTTTACTTAAGTCTTTTTTTGCCATAAAATATAGCCTCCTTTTTTAAATTATATTTAGTATATGTGATAATAAAAAATCGTGCTCTATAAGGACAACTCAATTCCAAGGTAAGCAAAAAAGTTCCCTAACAACTTGTTAGAGAACCATTATTATTTTTCAATAAAGCATTTTTAGTCATCCTTTTTAACAGATAATGTTAAAGGATGTGCCATGGATAAATAAGTGAAAGCCTCTTCTTCAGACAAGCTTAGTTTGACTAATGACCAATGAAAATAACTGGCATTTGGTGTCGCAAAACCAAAAGGATAGACTTGAAAGACTAATAAAAACTCTGCATTATAGTCGAAAAATTCTCGATGCGGTTCGTGAGTATGCACATCAGTAAAATAGTGTAATCCTGTCTTTTTAGCGCTATTGATAAACGATAATTCAATAACATTTTTGTAGTCTTTTTGAATCGCTTTTTGATTAATCAATCGCATTCGATCTGCTACATTTTTTAGCTTAACATCTTCAAAAAAGTTATCTTTAGGTGGTAGTGGATCACCTTCTTTTCGAATACCCAAATATGATTTATTGAGTACTTTTTTGAAAAGATAATATCTAAATAATTTAGGATAAGCATAACGAATAATGAGATAAAAACCAACTGAAATAACCCAACCTTTTAGCAAGGAATTAACTACTTGTTCATTTGAAATCTCACTGTAACCAAGCATAAAAACAACATACCAAATCATATTTTTAACAAGCTGAAATAATGCTCTTAGGTAATTGCGGACATCAAACGAAAATCGCGAGTAAGCATGAGCCATAATCAGAACTAGCATAAAGAATTCGACAGCTTCCATATCTTGGGTAAACGCTTGTGTCATTATTCCTAAGATGAGTGCTGACAAGAGAGAAAATTGCCATTTATTTAACACCTCCAAAAATCTATTTCCGATAGTTAGGAAAATCAGGTGGCGTTCTTGTTTCGTTCGTTTTAATGTTTTAAAAGTCATTTTTTATCTCCTTTATTTTTGTTTTAGTTAGACGGTTTTAATCCATTTCAATCGTTTCAATGGGGTTTGAAAATTCAAACGTTCCATCCTTAACGGCTGCTTTTTTCTTCGCTAACGTTTCTAACTTTTCTTCTAGTTTTTCGATGTTATTATTAGCTGTTTCGATAGACTGATTTTTGGTTTCAATGTTAGTATCAATCGTTGCAATATCTTTTTGATTTGCTTCTAAATCATCACCTGTGAGGTATTGACTTTCAGTTGATAAGCTAGCTTTTCTAGACTCATCGTCTTCAATGGAAGCTTTCAATTGAGCAATTGAATTGTTCAATTTTTTTATTTGATTGTTTTGGAACGTTTCTTCTTTTTTGATTTCGGATAGGGTAAATTCTTCACGAGAGACCTCTTTGATTGTTTCTTTTTTTAACTGACTATTTTGAGTGGTAATCATAAATTGTACCACGTTGTCCTCTTCATCATCACGAGATTGCGATTGACTCGTGGTCGTTTCCTCATCATCAGATGACGAGGCAATATCAACATCAATCGAGCTAGTTGAGACCGTTTTATTCGTAATATCAATCGCATAAGCCCCAAAATCTTCTGGAACATTTCGGATGATAACAGAAATTTTATTGTCAATAATGGGAACCACTTCCATAACCGTATCAGCAGTTTTATGCTGGGCATAAAGTTGCCAGTTTAAGCGTTTCGTATCAATGCCACGATCAACAGAAGAGGTCGCATCTTTCGTTTCAAACTGCAACACAATGATACCTGTTTTTGCTGAATAGGTTTGACTGGTGAGTTTGATTTCACCCGTCCCATTTGAAAAACTCTGCTTGGTTTTGAGTTGTTCATCGCTATAAGTTTGCCGTTGTGGAGAGTAAATTGCCCCTAACAATAAACTCAGCCAAGTGGTAAACAGCAAACCAAAAATAAGCAATTTTCGCTTAATGACATTTTCGTGAAGCCAGTTTCTAGTGGCGATAAATGGTTTAGCAATTGAGCTGGATTGGATCTGCTCAATCCAGTTTTTTATTATATTAATCATACATAGTGTGTCCTTTCTTTAATGTCAAAATAAATGGTAAAATAGAATAATTAATAATGAACATATGGAGATTTTTTATGAAAAAATTTTTTAGTAAAACGCACTATCTTTTGACAACATCATTCAAGAAAACAAGGACAACTCTAAAACAATATCACAAGAAAATCCTTAGAGAATTATCAATACTTATTTCTAAAATAATTGGTGCTGTTATCCTATTTATGACTATCCCTTTGTTAGTCCTTGTTTTTATTAATTTTTTAAGTGCTCTTGGTATTATGATAAATGCTACTAATAACTCTGCCTTAACTGCACTTATCTCTGAATTGACTCCACAAACTTTACTACAATTATTTGTCGGAACATTTGTTATTATTCTATTGACGCTATCTCTTTATACCATTGGATTAATTATCGAATTGATTTTCAAAATTATTAATGCTTCTGACAAAGTGATTAAAACATATATTAAAATAACAACTATTATTGAACGCTGGTATTTTCTTATCAGCATAGTTATTTGGGCAATCATTTCTTTATCAGAAACATTCTTTAACTACTTCACCATTCTAGTCTCACTAATCGCTATTCTAAAAGAAATGACCGAAAAGCAAATAGGAAGAGTGAAAATTTTTCCTCATTACTTTTTAGAATCGTCCGACTCATCGCCAAAACATTAACGACGTTTTTCAATGATTATCACTAATATTTTCATAATCCCACTCATAATGATTCCTAATAAATAGGTAAAAATAGCTAGCGCTAAACTTGACTGAACCTTTAATACCACTATCAGTAAAGATAGAAGTAAGGCTAGATGTGGCACCATGCCTAGTTTGAATAAGGGGATAAAGCCATAAAGAAACGTTATTTCTCCAAATAACCAATCAAAATAATACATCCCTACTTCTCTAAGAGATTCTGGTTTTGGACGTTCATCTTTAGTTGAAATAACAATAATTTCTTTTCGATAAAATTCTTCCAACTGAGCTTTTTCACAATCTGTTAACTGTTTATTTTTCATATCTACCTCACTATTTTTATTGATTTTGTTTTAAATGGTAATCATAGAAATAGATTACGCCATCAGAACTAAACTAGAAACTATTGAAAGTCATCTTCTACATCCCAAATCCTTATTAACCAGCCTTCTCCATTTCTTTGTAAGGAGGATAAGTTACCTTCTATTTTGTTTTTTAGAAGCTGTTGCACTTCTTGAGTTTGCCCTTCATGAAAAGCAACAGAAAGGGATTTTTGGTATTCTAAGAACCGAATCGTCTCTTTTAAAGAAGCAATCAATCCTTCCAACTGTTCAGAAGTATATTGGCAATACATATCATCAAAATTAGGATATCTCACATAGCCAATACCAATAAGATTTTCTACATCTATTTCTGGTTTTAACTCCTGTTTAATAGGACGGTTACGTTTAAATAGTTTCATTTTTCTCCCCCTTTATAGTTGTCAACAGTTTCTCCATATCTCTTTTTAAAATACTCCTCGTAATACTTTATTTCTTCCATTGTCACATGTGGACTACCAAAGAAAAACATATGTCTCATAAGCTGAATGGTATTCCAGTCATGATCTTTTTCTTGTTCAAATTGAGAGCGATTATCCTCAATTCTTTTGGGTGGGAAAGAGTCTCCATATATTAAACTCATTAGTACCTCCTTTGGCTTCGTCTCCTTTTCCACAGAGACCACTTTTCTTTGACCCAGTCTCTACCTTCTTCATAAAGAAAGTCTGAGCCGCAAGCTAACCAAATAGCATAAAGCAGTGCAACTAGCGACCATCGTATCACACTATGTAAGAAGTAATAAAAGAAAGCTGTTCTTGCTAAGAAGAAACTGAGCCAAACCATTAGTTTCAACAAACCTCCCAAGAGTTGCTTAAACCGTTGCTTGATAGTCACCTTTTTGAGTCCTTTTAAGGTCCTTTCTGCTTGCTGGATTTGATTATCTAGTTCTCTCAACTCCTTTATTAAAGTGGCACGCCGTTGCTTTAGTTCCTCTGGTGTGTTCATTTGTTTTCCTCCATCATTCGTCACTTTAACGTCACCTCTGAAAGAGGAAGTGTAATTTGAACGTTATCAATGACAGTATCATTTGGATTTTGTCCTTGTTTAAAATTGTCATACTCCCAAGTTTCCATCACCGTCATACTTGGGACAAAGGTATCAATCACCATGACAATTAAATCACGAATAGCTTCATACTCCTTTTGACTCAAGGGAACGGCTGCATGCTTGTTAGATACCAGAAAATCACAAAAGACACACTGATAACCGAGCCAATCTTCAATCCCTGTGTTGACATCGATATAACGGCCATAGGCTTCAACTAATAATAAAAGCAGGGCTACTTTTTCTTGTTCCTCTTCAATCGCATCTGAGACACCACCAACACTAGACCCTAAATCAGGTTCAACAAAGAAGAAAAAGGAACCGTCATAATCAATCCGTTCATAATCCTCTTTAATCTCTCGTTGGTAAATAGGGTTTAAATAGTGAGTCAACTGTTCTCTAAGGACATTTTCTTTAAAAAGTGTAATTGCTTCTGATAATGTTGTTTGTTCAATTTTTTGTTTTAGTTCCTCTGGTGTTAACATTTTATTACCTCCAATTCAACCATTCAACCTGACTGTCAGGTTTTAAAATCTTAGCTAGCATTGTTAACGCTAGTGACAGTTTTAACTCACGGTTTTTCTTTTTCGTTCTTATGGTTACTTGGCAAAGAGGAAAGAACCAAACGAATAATAACGCAAACGTAAAGACACCGTGAGCGAGCGCACTGAATAAATTAGTCATCAAAGGCCTCCTTGATATTTTTTGTATTAGCCGTAATCTTACCTGCTTGTGTTTTCTTAGCATAAAGGTAAAGTTGTGACTCCCCATCTCTTAATACGATGATGGTTGCCGCTTTTTCAACCTGGTATTGTTTCACCAATTGTTGTCCCTTATCTGACTCAACATCGATGTAAAATGTCGGATAGGTGCTTTCGTTCGCAGCGGTCACAACAGCCTTCTTACCTGCTTGACAATATGGGCAGCCAGTTTTATAAAAGACCAGGTTAACATTTTGATCAATAGCTGCATCTATATAAACATCTGCTGTTAAGTGACGGTCGTAGTCCAAGGCATATTTCTGAAAGACAAAGCTCACTCCTGCAACCGTTAAAACCAGAATAATAGCCGAAATTATCAGGGCGATTATTTTTTTACTCATTAACCTTCTCCTCGTTGTAAAATTCAAATAAATCTCCTTGGATATAGTGAACCTGTGCCAGCTGTTTCATTTCTTTACGCAAGCTATCAAATGTTTTAGACATCTGACTAAAAACCAAAGGATCAAAGACATCAGAAATTTCAACAATTGGCAGCATCGGAAAATGATCTTTTTGTTCACTCGCCAAATAGTCTGATACGACCTTATCGTTGCTAATCACCCCATCTACTCGAACTAAGGCAGGGATACTTGTAATGGCTTCACCATTTTGATAAAAGGTTAACGCCACTTGTCCTGCTTCTATTACCTCAAAATCTGGATGGTCTTGAGGCACTTTAAAATAATAAGCTAGTGGTTCTTGACCGAGTGCTGTTAGGTAATAACCACGAATAATTTTAAATGCTTCTGACATGCTAAATCTCCTTTCACTTATCCTCTTGTAGCAATAACACTCTAATTGCTATTACTAGTGTATTGGCATAAATAGCAGCTTCAATTTGCTTGAAAAATACCAACACCGTCCCAAACAGAAGTAAACCAAACAAAAACAAATTGGTGACTAATTCATTATCGTTTTTCATCAGCTATCCTCCTAACAAACTTTGTGACACTTAAATGGTGCTTGATAATATTTTGGATAGTTCATAATCTTTTTGGTTTTATGTTTTGGTAGTGGTTGATGATAGTGTGCTTGCATATACTGAAACGCTAACCCTTGACTTTCAAAAATTAAGAGTTTCCCATTATCATCATAAAGATAATCACCTTCCGCAAAACTAAAAATAATGTATTTCATCCTACTTTCCTCACTTTCTTTCCCTTGGATGGTTAAACAATTGAATCATGGTTTGATAATCGCTTTCAGTCTCTTTATCATAACCATTGGCATATCTAATTTGATGATTTCCTTTTAGTATTCCTGCTAATAGAATAATAAACAGAATAACAACAATGCTTATGATTACTAGTACTATTTTCATTTTCTCTCTCCCTTTTATTTTTTCTATGACTTAGTATTTGAATACTAAGATTTATAACTACTATTTTGGTTGCCTCTCGCTCTGCCTTTCATTATCATAGACATAAATGTAATGGCAGTTGGCGGGTTTTAAATTTTTCATCGATTAGCCAATGTCCTGTTCGAATAACGATAGTTGTTTAACGTGTTTAAGTTCATGTTTGACTCCTTCAATAACTGCTTTAGTATAGTTGAGGCTATCTTTAAAGAAGCGTGCGATATTTGCAAAATACGCCTCTTGACGTTCTTTTTTCACTTGAATAAGTGATAAGATAATTGCTTTAACCGAAGCAAGGCGGATACCGCCACCACGACCTGCTTTAATAGTAAAGAAAATCTTTTGTTCAGCCTTTAAAGCTTTTAGTACTCGATCAAGCGAACGCTCTGGAATATGGAGCTCTTCTCTGATCGCTTTCTTTGTCGTTTGAATAAATGGATCCTGTGTTTCATAGAAACTTTCTAAATAGGCCATGACGTCTTCTTTCCATTCGTAAAGATGGCTTTTTTGACGTTCTGAACGTTTCTTCTTGAATTTGTACCAACGTTGCTTAACGAACAAATCAGAAGCCTTCAGTTTTTGATCAACCCATGCTCGACAAAGTAACGTGATGTAATCACGACTAGCCGCTTCATATTTTCCTGAATAAGCACTTTTGATGAGTTTTAAAACTTCGTCTGAGAGAAGCGGTTCGTCCAATCGTCCATTGAAATCAGTTAAAACGAGCTCACAATCGCTCTGAGAAACACCACTTGAGAAGTTCGCAAGCGCTAAAGTAAAGAGAACATTATTTCTTCCCATGAGCGCTTTAGTACCTCTGATGTTTGACTCATTCAATAACATTTGATACCAGGGTTCATCAATCTGTTTAATGCCTTCAGTTCCTGTAATGACGGTTAAATTTGGTTTCTTGCTTGGGAAAGGAAGCTCAGATTGCTTCATCGACCAATCAAGCCACTCCTGGAACGAGTAAGTATAATCTTGATGAAAGAACTCAACGTTATCTGTCCGTGGCATGCGTGCAATCCCAAAATGGTTACACGTTAGATCGACTGGCAATGTTTGTGCAAAATACTGTCTCAAATTTTGAGAAATGGCTTTTGCGACTTTAATGACTTTAAAGTTGGAATGAGCCGTGACATAAGCAGGTTCTGATAACACAAAGTAAGCTTGATAACCTTTATCAGACTTCAAAATCAACGTTGGCATAAAGCCTAGGTCAATCGCTGCAGTTAAAATATCACTACTCGTCATTGCTTCAGCTGCCGTTGTGATGTCAAAATCAATGTAAAAGGTGTTAATCTGTCTGAGATTATCTTCAGCATGACCTTTAGTGAATTGACGGTTCTTATCACTATAAGTCCCATAGCGATAAACGTTAGGTGTCCAGTGTGTAAAGTTATCTTGATTTTCTAAAACCGCTTCTAACGAGGTTAAAACAACGCCTCTAGCTTTCGTCATATTTGCTTTTGTGCGAAAACCAAAGATTGCGCCTTTACTTCCTTCTTCTTCAGCCGAAGAAAGAGGTCTTAAATGACTATTTTTAAATTTTGTCTGTCTCAATCCATCTTTTAAAATAAGACTATAAATCGTTTCAATATCCATAAGTTCTCCTATTTTCACTATGTTATAATGAAGAAAAATCATAAATCAGAAAGGCATTTATTATGTTTGAACTCATAAAATCCAGTTTTCTTAATCTGTATAAAATTAATAATTACCTTCTATTTTTACTATTAGCTTATCTGTTATGCCACAATACAATGAATGAACTAATAACTTTTGGCTTAGAAAGTATCAGTCTGCCTAAATTTTCATTTAAGTTATTTATTTACTTGTATATCCTTTCAGCAGTGGTATTTTTTATTATTGAATTAATGAAAAATTTTGTACCTATTGATTCAACAACCTATCAAATCACATGGAATATTAACGAGTTTGTTCAATATATTTATCTATTTAGTTGTCTCTACTTAAAAAGAATTATTATTCCGCCTTTGGAAAATGGCCTTATATTCCTTGTTTATTGCATTGCTTTATATGCTTTCATTCAAAACATTGTTGTATTTATATGTCGTGGAATAACAAAAGTGTGGCAAAAAGATGATAGTTGGAGTATTATAGTGGCCTTTGTTATGATGGCTGCATTATTAATTCTTAAAACTACATGGATAACCGAAGGTATAACAAAATTCCAATTAGAATGGTTGATAGAGCTATGCCAAAAATTGTAATTCCCAAATCACTATAATAGTTATCTATTGAATTCTCAAAACGTCCCAAACGTTTTCCTGTTAGATATTCTTCTTTTTGACTTTTTATCTTCTTCAACCTAAGCCAGAGTAAGCCATCGATAAGCAATATAAGTAGCATATCCCTTGTGAGATGTTCTTTATCTAAAAGTGATATTATATCTGAGATAAAATTTCTGATCATTTGATCCAAATACCTCCTCATTTTAAATATTTTTTACTACTTAACCCTCATACTTCTTGGTAATGATGTTCCAGGTAAATAGTAGCCATCATTTAAATCAGCCTTCAAATAAAACTCAGTTTCTACTGTCTGAACATAGTCACTTCTATTCCAGTGGTTTCTTAAAGTCTGATAGGCAATTGAAACTCTTTTTTCGATATCACGAAAACTAAATCCCAATTTTAAATAATTCGTTACAATCTCATCTATGTGTTCTTTAGAGAATTTAGTCTTTGGTCGTCTGTAATATTTATCTCTTCCGTTATCTTCTTGTAAGCTAAGTTGATATTGAATATAGAGTTTTCGCATTTCTTCAATCTTTAGTTGCCACTTTTTAGAATACGGCTGACCTGAATATTTATTTTTCAACTGATGAACGGGTACTTTAAACTTCATCTGAACAACATCAAATTCTCCAAGATCCGTAAAGGGATCAATAAAACCAAGTGGTTCACTGTTGAGTAATTCTTCATATAAATGATTCTTTTTCATTTGTTTTTACCCCTAATTCAGGAACATTGATTCAAATAAGTTCAACTGAACAACTACATTTGAATCTTGTTTATCAGAAAAATCAGAATTTTGAAGTTCTACTATTTCATCATCTTTTCTATCGTGGTCAATCACTTCAAAAATTTCTAACGTTTCAATATCCATAATAATTTCCAAACCATCCATCTGGTAATTTCTCCTTTCGTTAAAATTTTAAACGAACAAAAAAGAGAACAGATTTCTCTGTTCTCTATCTCTTTATTTTAAATTATTTTTGATTCTAAAAACTCTTACCACTTACAAAAAAACTTGTAATAAAAGGTTCATCTGGCAGCTTCTGAAAAAGTCTCATCATCATTTTGAAATGAAATATTGGCTTTCTCCACCTTATTCTGACAAGAGTTTTAACGTTTGCTGCTCTAAAAGAGCGAGATCGTATTCTTCATCTTGACTTTCTACATCAAAAATAACCATTTGCATTATATAGCTAAAAAAAGGTGAAATCGCAATACGGATGACCTCTGTTTTTCGAAGATGATTTCCTTCACACAGACGCTCAGCAATTTTATCAATAGAGGGCGCCAATTGCTCTATCTGTTTTCTAATAAAGTGCTTCATTTCCGAATTCGTCAATAGTTCTTGCATGATAATCTTCACCAATGAGTGATTGGCTTTGATAAAAGCGTAACGATCATAAATAAAATAATGAACAATATCTTCTTTCTTGCTAAACTTCATAATATTTTGGATAAAAGGAGCGCTCAAAAGTTCTGCCATTGGCTCCAAGACACCTATTAACAATTCCTCTTTTGTCTTAAAATATTTAAAAATAGTTGCTTGACTCACTCCAGCCACTTCTGCTATTTGTGCAGTCGATGTTCCGTGAAATCCTTGCGCTGCAAATAACTTCATAGCTGCCAATAAGGTATTGCGTTTTCCCGAAGGCATTTTAACTTTCGATAAACGTTCTTCAAAAGATAAAACGATATTTTTTTCAGTCATGTAAAACTAAACTCCTTTTTATCACCACTTCTTTCATTATATCACACTTTACGATAGCGTTTGAGCCCGATAATATTAGCAGTGGTTAAACCAACGAGAAAGATTAATAGGATTAAAATATCAAAGGCAATGCTATTAAATCCGTCACCATACATGATAATCTTAGTCAAGGCATCTCCTGAGTATGAGAGAGGAAGAATTTTACCAATATACTGTACCCAATCTGCCATACTATCCAGAGGAATGATTCCTGAGAAAAAGAGCTGAGGCATGATTACCAGCGGTAAAAACTGCATCATCTGAAATTCTGATTTTGCTAGAGTAGATAATAAAATTCCAAAAGCTAGGGCTACCAAAGCTAAAACAAAATTCACAATAATGACATTGATAATATTACCAACTACCTCAATATCAAGCAACCAGATAGTTGAAAGGACAATAACAACAGTTTGAATAACCGCTATAATACCATAGGAAATCATATATCCAAACACAATGTCGCTACGTTTAACGGGTGTGGCTAACAAACGATCAAGAGTACCGCTCGTACGTTCTTTGAGTAACGCCATTCCTGAAATCAAAAAGACAAAGAAGAAAACCATGAACCCCATAAGGATTGGAATCATCTTGGCAAAGAATCCCGTATTTTCGTCACCATAATCATAGTGTTCGGTTAAGTCAGTCGAACTAGCGTTGCTGGTAGGGAGAAGGGAAGCGAGACTCGGAGTTTCAGCTACAACTTCCTTAACTTGGCTCATAAACTGGTTGATACTAGACAAACTAAGCACCGATTTGATAGCTTGACGGGTTAGAGTGGTTTTAGATGAGTCTGTATTGGCATAGGTTACGTCATAAGTATCATCATCAACCGTAAGAACCGCATCAACTTCCTGATCATCTAAATCCTTTTGCGCCGCTTTAACACTAGTATATTTTTCAACAGAAACATGTTCCACATCATCAAGATTTTCAATCAAACTACTTGGAACATCAACAGCAGCAATAGTTACTAAAGTTGTACTATTAGCCGAAAACATGACATTCATCAGCCACATGATAAGAATTGGTGCCAAAAACATCATAGCTAGGGTACGCTTATCACGCAGTAATTCTTTTAATACTTTTTTTGCAATAGCTAGAATACGCATCTTAAAATTCCTCTCTATCTTCAGCAGCCAAAAATGCTTCTTCCACAGTATTGACACCATAACGCTCTTTGAGCCCCTGCGGTGTATCAAAAGCAATGACGTCACCATGTAAGAGCAAAGCAACCTTATCTGTAAGTTCTGCTTCGTCCATAACGTGTGTCGTAATGAACACAGAACGTCCTTCTTGGCGAATATTATCTAACTCTGCCCATATTTTTCGACGAAGAGAAGGGTCAATTCCTACCGTTGGTTCATCCAAAATCAGTAATTCAGGATTTCCAAGTAAGGCAATGGCAAGTGATAAACGACGTTTCATTCCTCCAGAATAGCCTGAGACAAATTTATCAAGATGATCTTGCAAGTCAACAACTCGTGCTACATGGTGAATTTGCAAAGTTAAGTCTTTCTTGGCAATTCCTTTCATCTGTCCATAAAATTCCAAATTTTCAAGACCAGTCAAGGCATCATAAAGAGCATCCGATTGAGCCATATAACCAATTTTTCCCAAGATATGCCGATTAGGCATTTGAGTATTGAACACCAAAGCTGTTCCACTATCTGCCTTTTCCATTCCCAGCATAGTTTTTATCATTGTTGACTTTCCTGCACCAGATGGACCAATCAGTCCGATGATTTCACCTTTATTAACTTCAAGGGTCACACCATTCAAAACCGTTTGCGCAGAGAAAGCTTTTTTTAAATCTTTCAAATCAATGACTTTCTCCATTGATAAACCTTCTTTCTATGTTTGATGAAAGTGAGTGATTAGTTACTTACAAAAGATATTATAGTGAGTATTCACTCACTTGTCAAGAAATAAGTCTCTTTTTTCTTACATTATTAAGCAAAAGACAAGAAGCCTCAACATGAGACTTCTTGTCTTTTATAGATAGTTTTTTCAGTCCACTAAGCCAAGCAATCGTCGGCTGTAAAAGACTTGACCAGAATGCATGCTGGCATCATCGATAATGGAGACCAGACGCACACCGCGTGTGACTGCTGGCGTCCAATTGTTATCAACGATATCATCTAAACTGGATTCTGTTAGAGTTTCAACATAATTTATCGCTGCTATTGTAGCAGCCTTTAAATACCCGAATAAAGCTTCCTTATTATCACTTTGAATCAAGCGTGCTTCTGATAAACTATGCGCCCAATCTTGGGCATCGTCAGCTATAGTAAAGGGAAATTCTGCTTTCCAATTTTGGGTATGCCAGATTGGCTTTTCATCTGCCAAATCGGCAATTTGAAAATCGAGCTCTCGTGCGGTATGCCAAGCTAGCCAAGTCATGGATTTTATCTGCGGCGCTTGATTGGCCACAGGGAAGCGATTAGCTTCCTCTATGGTCACACCATTAAAAGCACGCTCAAATCGCTCATAAGCACGATTAAGATTATCTATTAACAAATCTTTGTATGTAGTCATCTTATCACCTCGATTGCTATTTATTTTGATAAAGTACATTCCATTCTTTTTGAAGTGGGTGACGAATTAATCGACTGCTATCAAGATTTTCTTGATGCATATCAATTGCTGTGATTTGTGAATTTTCATAAGTAGTGTAATAATAAATCCCTTTATCAACATTCACACAAGAACTATAAATAGTATATTCATATCCATTGCTTTCATCAACATAACACAAGCCTTTTTGTTGTTCAACAGATTTCAAAATATGGAAGAATTGATTAACGCTACTAGCTTCAGAACTATCAGCTACAGCATTTAATTTTGTAAATGCTACCTTAACGAAACGCGACATTGACGACAAATCACCCGGAAGTCCTATTCCACCCATACCACGGCTGTAAACATCTAAATCGAGAACTTTTGAAAATAAATTGTCAGATACTTTTGGCGATAGGTGACGATAATTATTAAGATTAAATAACTGTTTATCAAATGTTGGATTATTAGTTAAAACACCTATAGGATTATCATATATAGCCACTTTATCCTTTACAGGTTCTACAACAATAGATTCCTTGCTATCTGAAATCATCCAATGCAATGGCGATACAGGATAGTCTGAACTAAAAGCATCATCAGTTAAATTTAAATTTTCACATTGTTGACGCACTTCTGACACACTTTCACACTGCGACAAGATCCAAAGGATGAATTCAAAAGAGGCAACATTTGTTTTGCCATCTTTAGCAGGTTTAAAATCAGCATTTTCTGGGAAATTTAATCCTGCCATACTTAATCCTTTTTCATTTGTAGCATCATAAAACAATGGATAGTCATCTACAACTGTTGCCATGCCAATAATTGCTAAATGAGTGTCTTGTTTTGTCTCGTACTTGAATGAAAGAGGATAATTTCTGGGACAAATCGTAACTTCTTCATGATAAGAAAAATCCAAATCAAGATTTCGACCAAAATAATTGTCTTTAGTTTGATAAGTTATAGCTGTACACATACGCTACCTCCACTAACAAGAACTCCTACAAGACCAAGCCATTACAACACGAACAAGGTCTTGATATTCGATATTTTTACACCTTCATTATAGTGCTAATCTGTACTAAATTCAATTATTTAGTGATTACAATTGACGTTATCATCATGGATTGCAACAGTTTATTGAAAATAAAATTATTATATCATGTCACTAGAATCTGTATCAAAAAACAATCATTTTATCCCAGATTCATATTATTTGACTACCTAAAAACAATATGCTATAGTTATTGTATTAATAATATAATACTAAAAATGGAGGATTCTAAATTTGATTATAGATTCAATAAAAAAAAGTAACGGCTTGTTACAATTAGTAACCGGAACAGTCGTATTTATGGCGTTTGTCATAAGCTCTAATTTTCTAAAGGATATGAGTAAAGAAGCTACAGTTGTTGGTGCTTCTCTAAGATTTTTGCTTAGCGTTATTTTAGCTGGTGTTTGTTATTACTTTATCAAATCTGAAAAATTATTTAACAAGTCTATTAAACTATCAAGAATGTCTAAAATTTGGCTAACAATCTTAATTTTACTTTTTATTGCCTTTTTAGTAGTAGCTTTAAATATTGGAGATAATATTCAAGGGGTCTTATCGGGCGGGTTTGGACTCTTTCTACCTTCTCTGCTGGTTGCATTATCGGCGGGAATATTTGAAGAATTTTTAGTGCGAGGATTATTTTTCTCCGGCATTTTAAATCTTTTCCAAAATAATCGTTTTAAATTAATATTAACATCACTAATCTCCTCAGCAATATTTGGGCTATTGCATTTGGTCAATATCATACATAGCCCAGTCCAAGCTGTTTTACAACAAGTGTTCTATGCAACGGTGATAGGTTTAGTTTTTGCTATTATCCGCATAACTGCTAATTCACTTTGGCTACCCGTCCTAATCCACGCTTTAATCGATTTTCAGCCAACAATTACATCCGGAACAGTTGATGTAAATCCGTGGTTAACACTCATTATTATTTATTCGCCACTAGCACTCTTTTCTATCATTACACTGTTTAGTTTAGATAAAAATCTTAATCAGCAAGAAACTAATTTATAAATTTATACTCTCAAAAACCGACAGTTCAGCAAGAACTTGTCGTTTTTTTCATTATCATAATGTTTTATAATAATGCCAAATAGGAGGTGTCAATATGTTTGAACAATTAAAACAAACTGCCAATCAATTAGGACGTATGCGTAAAGAGCATCTTATCAACCAATCAGGCTCAACCGCTGATGATAGATTGGATAAGATACGTTCAGGACAATCTTATCTTTATATGAGCCAAGGCATGGATAGCGAAGTTTTTGAGGTTCGTTTTAAAGAACGTGTCTCTGGTAGCGATTTGACCGAAGCCATTCGTTATGCCTTAATGCGTTTTCCATACATTAATACACGTTTGATTGAATTAGACGGTGACTTTTACATCGTGCAAAATCCTGTTGCCATGGTTGCGCATCCCACTAAAAAACTTGGAAAACTTGGCAGCATTCGTATCAATGAACATTTGGTAGAAGTCACTTATCATAAAAATTCTGCTTATTTTGCTTTTCACCATGCCCTTTGCGACGGTCGCGGTGTCAAGCCATTCATTGAAACAGTCATTTACTACTACTGCCAACGTTTTTATCATTCTAATGCTCAAGCTGAAGGAATTCGTCTCAAAGATACGCCACTTTTGCCAAATGAAACCGCTGATGCTTTCTGGGAGTTTTACGATTATGATGACAGTAAAGACTTTCCAACTTTCTCTCGTGATGCCTATGAAATTCCTGAAAGCAAGCCAAATGATGACATCAACGACTATCGTTTTGAGATTACCATTCCACAAAGCGATTACATGGCAGTTGCAAAAGCTAACAACGCAACACCTGTCATTTTACTAAGCTATGCGATCAGTCAAACCATTGCCAAACTTTTCCCAGATTTTGACAAACCAATCAATGCTAACATTGCCACCGATATGCGTGCAGCACTTGGTTATGAAAATACCTTTAAAAACACTGTCAAATCAATGATTCTACCATATACTAAAGACGATACAAGCAAAACGTTTAAGGAAATTGCTACCAACTATCGGACTTATCTCAATCAACAAAAAGACATTGATTTCTGTAAAAAAGAGGCTAATGGTATCATCGGACTTTATAATAAATTAGATGAAGCACCGTCATTTGAAGAGAAACAAAAACTATTAGCTTTCATGGAAAATATTCACCTCAACACTTACACCATTAGCTACATTGGGCAATTCATTCTCAACGAAAACGAGCAATATATTGATAGTATTCACCTTTACAGCGCAGGAACAATCGGACTTTCAATTAATATGATTTGTGCCAGCGGTAAATTCACCATTGATGTCAAACAGAACTTTCCAGAAGATACTTATGTCAAACCATTTCTTGAAACCTTGGCAGAATTGGGTATCACAAACGCCCAAGTTTCTGACAGCATCCCATTTACCACACCAAAAGACGGTTTGAGAAACCGAAAATAAAAAAATTCACCTAGCTCTTTTATGAGTCTAGGCGAATCTTTTTTTGTATGATGACATAATTAACGATATGATATTCTTACTTTTTTAGTCATTTACCAAACAAAACCGTCATCATCATTAGTAACGTCTTTTGTCTTTCTAGTGGTATTTTGCGTTTGATTTTGTGAAGCTTTACCAATCAAAGCCCCTGCTGCAGCCGCTGCCGTACCTGCTAACAAAATACTCCCAAGACCAAATCCGCCTCTTCGATAACCGTAAGGTGGGCGATGGGGTGGACGAGGACCACCAAATTCTGGACCACGAGGTCCGCCAAAACCACCAGGTCCACCAGGACCTCGATCAAAATGATTAGGCATATTACTTTACCAAGAGAGCTTCGCTCTTTCCTTTCATTGCTTTCAAAGATTATAGCAAGTAGCATACGGCGTTTTACTTAAACAAAACTAAATAAAACGGCTAACACATTAAAAATCAGCCTTGAGACCTAGAAAAATGAAAAAACAGCCACCATAAGCTTGCGCCTATCGTAACTGTTTTTAATGAATCACTATTTTTTAATAGAAGAAGTGTCCTGACATTGATTTTTGCAAACCAGAATAACCATAGTTAGTAATTTTATCAGATGAATCCACTGACCATTTTTTATCTTTAAGTGATAACGAAATACTGTTTTCGTCTGTTTCTGTGGCTAATTCTGTTGAATCAAAATGACTTGGAACACTAGCAAAGACATATTTTTCTGCATCCTGCATCACTGCTTCATCAGAAGAAAAATCTTTACCAGTTGCTTGTTCAAGGTAACCGTCAACCAAATCATTCATATCAATTTTAGCAATATCAATTGATTTAGATTCAACTTTTATTTTTGCAGAAGTTGGATACAGCTCTTCAACAGACACACTAACTTGTGCACGTTTGGCATTGGCTTCCATATATTGATTAACAAAAGTTTCCATTTCGCTATCACTTGGTGTGAAGTAATCAAATTCTGAACCCAATTCTTCTTTGAAACGTTTCACAAATAATTCTTTATCTGCCTCGATACTATTTCCAAGTTGGAAATCGTTATCTTTTTTCTTATCGGATTTACTTGCCAAGTTTGTTACTTGAGCTGTATCCGATGCCTTAACTCCTACCGAAGTTGATTGCCCAATTGATGTTGATTGAGAAGCCAAAAATACTTGGTTAATATAATCAGACGCTAATTGTTCAATTTCATCTCGGTTATCGGTAACTGTAACTTTTGCAAGTGATTGTTCTGCTTCTTTCCTATCGTAACTATCGTCTCCAGTTACTACACACTCTGCTTCAATTGAATAATCTTTACTTTTCTTTGGATCAACTTTATAAACAAGATAACCAGTTCGTTTCTTCCCTTTACCTAGACTTGCTCCAGCAAGATCCATAACCTTAAAATCGTTTGTTGATGCATAGACATATTCACTTGATAGTGTTTCACCATCTTCATCTACTAGTTGCACATCCGATGAGTTAATCTGAATTTTGTCGCTACCTTTATTTTCAAAAGTAACATTATAAGCAACGTAGGTAGTGCCCTTTTCTGAATCTTCTGGTATGATGACATCGGCTGAATTAACCGTAATTTTTAGTGGACTTCCAGATATCGCACTAGCAACAGAAGTCCCTGTTGAAGCTTGATAAATAGCAAATCCTACACCACCAATTACAATAACACCAGCAACTCCAGCGATGATTTTCTTCGTTTTGCTTAAACCACTCCATTGTGATTTTGCTTTCCCAACAACCTCAGAAAACTTATTTGTTCCCTTTTCATTTTGATTCGTATTCTTTGAATCCATTTTTTATCTCCTTTTCCCAAATAGTTACGCCTTCTATTATACCTTAAACAAAGCTTAAAATAAATACCAAACTAACATTTTTATTAAAAAAACTTAATATTCAATTTAGTTTGAAACAACAAATTAAAAATCTCCTTGGAACTATAATATTCCAAGGAGGTTATTTTTAGTCATCTTCATCAGTCAGCCAATCGTAAATTTCTTGTGGGGTTCCGAGCGCCATTAGCTCTTGGAATTTAACTTGTTGTTTGAGGTCTTGGTAGATTTGGCTTTCTGAAATACTGCGTTTCTGGGCATCTTTGTTGACGACCATAACACCATCTGTGATGGTTACAAAATCTAATTCATCAAAAATCTGAATCATTTTAACGAGTAAAATATCAGGGATATTAAGGTATTGACTCAAATCTTTCAACTTGTAGCGGATATCAAATTCTGGGAATTGATAGATAGTTTTATAAAGCTTAGCAAATTGGTCACGTGTGCCATAGCCTGTCAGATAATAAGCACGTTTAATATGATTTTTAAAATAAACGGCTTCAAAATGACGACCGACAAAGAGTGATTTCAATTCTTCAGCCTTATCAGGAATGTCTAACACCACAACTTCATTTGCCGTGCTATCTTCAGCCAATACTGGAACACGTTCTGGAAGGCTAGCTGTTTTGGAGCGAATATCAATCAACTGAACACCCTCAACACGCGCATCTTCCAACATTAATTGAACAGTCGTTTGCCCATTCCACTTATTAATCGATAAGGTCGTTGCAAGGCAAAGATTTTGCGCTTGTTGAAATTCCTGCGCCAGATGTCCTTGATTAAAGGCAACAAGGTCAATTGCCGTTGTGCCTTGGGCAATTTTTAATTTTAAATGCGCTCCATTTTGCCCCATAGTGCGTGCTTGTTTCACCACAAAATCTTTAATTTCAAAGACTGGTTTTGGATTGTCCATGCCAAATGGTGCCAATTTTTCAAGACTGTGCACGGTATCAAGGTCAATCTCTGATAGCTCCAGAACCTCATCAATAACAAGCTCTTTTTTCTGTGATAAGTCAATATCATTTTCAGCAATATAATCACACAAAACTTGTGATAATTTATCAAGATTTTCAGTCACCAAGGTCATTCCAGCAGCGCCAGCGTGTCCACCAAAGGCTTCAAATAAGCCACGGTGCTCATCAAGGGCATGGAAAATATTAATGGCCTCAATACTTCTGGCTGAACCTTTAGCAAGCCCATCTTCGATATTTAAAACAATCACTGGCTGCGCGATTTGTTCTAAAATACGCCCTGCGACAATTCCTAAAACGCCTGGGTGCCAACCTTCTTTAGCCAATACTTGCACTGGCTTTTCCAAATCAACCATGCTCATGGCTTCATCGAAGATTTCCTGAACAATTTCCTTGCGTTCTTCGTTTTTAGCATTAATCATCTTGGCAATGTTATGCGCTTCTTCGTCATCAAAGCCAGTCAATAATTCGACAGCAGGATTTGGGTCATCTAGGCGACCAAGTGCATTTAGCTGCGGAGCAATTTTGAAACCAACCGTTTCTTCATTGACATCTGCCATATCCACGTCTGAGACTTTCATCAATTCAATCAGACCAATGCGTTCGGTTTGTTTCAGAATTTCAAGTCCGACTTTAACCATAATACGGTTTTCATCAGTCAAACTCACCATATCAGCGATTGTTCCAATTGCCACCAGATCAAGCATTTCTGTCGGAATAGATTCTAGCAAAGCACAAGCGACTTTGAAAGCAACGCCACAGCCAGCCAGATATTTGAACGGATAATCAGCTTCTGGGTGTTCTGGGTGCACAATCGCAAATGCTTCTGGTAGCTCTGCTGGCAAACCGTGGTGGTCTGTCACAATGACATCTACCCCCTGACTTTGTGCGTAGGCAATCGCTTCGTGCCCTGCTACGCCATTGTCCACTGTGATAATCAAAGAAACGTTTTGCTGCTCAATGAAATATTTATAGACCGACTCATTGGGACCATAACCATCTGTGAAACGATTTGGCAGATAAACTTGAGCTTCAGCGCCTAACATTTCAAGGGCTTCTTTCATAATACTGGCACTAGTCATTCCGTCAGCATCATAATCACCATAAACCAAAATTTGCTCGTAGTTCTCAATGGCTTGGCGAATACGCTCAACCGCTTTATCCATGTCATGTAAAAGGTAAGGGTCATGCAATTGTGACAAATCCGTTGATAAAAATTGAGTCAATTTTTCTGCCGTATCAACACCTCGGCTATAAAGAATCTGACTAGCTAATTCTGTTAGTTTTTCTTTTTTTGTCAGCTCAAAAAAGCCATTATCTGGCCCTTTTTCAATATTTTTCCAATTGTATTTACTTGTTATCATTCACTTCTCACTTCTTATGTAGAATTGAAACGACGCTTGTTTTATTTGTAATTAAATACTTTTCTAGCTAGAAAATCTGCGATTCTTGGGAAAAGTGTGTAAGCTTTGTGAGCTGCCGCAAGCGACCAAGGCATATTTAGCTCACGCTTATTCTTGCCAAAAATGGCAACGGTGCGTTTCGCAACGTATTCTGGCTGTAAAACAAACCGCCCAACACTTTTAAGATAGTCTCCTGACGGGTCTGCTTTATCAAAAAATTTCGTTGCAATCGGTCCAGGGTTGACAGTCGTCACGTAAACATTGCTATCAGCTAACTCTAGTCGCAAAGCATTTGAAAAACCAATCACAGCAAATTTTGTTGCAGAATAAACAGAAGATTTGGCAGAAGCAATCAAGCCTGCAATGCTAGCAATATTGATAATATGACCTTGCCCTGCCTCTTTCATCTTTTGCCCTACTAAACGTGAAAACGTCATTGTTGCAAAGGTATTAACATCAAACATGTCACGAATTTGCGCCGTGGTATAAGTGTCGAAATCACTAAAACCTCCATACCCAGCATTATTAATAAAAATATCAATGCGTCCATGGATAGCATAGATTTTTTCAACCGTTTCAGCAATCGCTACATCGCTTGACATATCAAGAGCAAAGCAAGCTGTGTTTGGACGATTGCCATAATGTGTTTTTAATTTCTTTAAATCACGTCCCAAGGCAATCACATAATCGTCTTTGGGGATACGTTTGATGATTTCTTGAGCAATACCACCTGTTGCTCCTGTAATGGCTATAATTCTCATAAGCTAATTTCTTCCAAATCTTTAACAAGGTGCGTGTTTTCAAAGACTGTTTTGGCGTCATTTTCGACTTGTTTGCACTCACGCCCTAGAAAACGAGCACTAATGTGGTTAAGCAAAAGCATTTTAGCTGACGCTTCTTTGGCAATTTGCGCAGCTTGCATGTTCGTTGAATGACCATGTTTACGCGCAATTTTTTCATCACCTTTGCCGTAAGTTGATTCGTGAACTAAAATATCAGCTCCCAAACCAAGACGAACACTAGCATCTGTCTTACGTGTGTCACCTAAAATAGTAATAATTTTTCCTTTTTTCGGTGCTGAAATGTAATCCTTAGCAATGATTTTTGTTCCATCTTCTAAGATAACATCTTGCCCACTCTTGATTTTGCCAAAAAGCGGTCCGAAAGGCACACCAGCAGCCTTCAGAGCCTCAGCATCAAGCGTTCCTTCTAAATCTTTTTGCATCACACGATAACCAATACAGAAAATCGTATGATCAAGTTTTTCCGCGTAAACCACAAATTTATCAGTTTCCATAACCTTACCAAGGCTATTCTCGTCAAATTCATGGAAATGAATGCGATATGGCAAGCGTGCTCCTGACAAGCGCAAGCTATTTAAAATATACGAACGAATACCAATAGGACCGTAAACATCAAGGTCTGTTTGTTCCTCGTTAGCTTGAAAAGCTCGGCTAGCCAAAAATCCAGGCAAACCAAAAATATGGTCTCCATGCAAATGCGTGATAAAAATGCGCTTAACTTTACGCGGTTTGATTGTTGTTTCTAAAATCTGACGCTGTGTACCTTCGCCACAGTCAAACATCCAGACCTCATTGATTTCATCAAGTAGCTTCAAAACCAAACTTGACACATTACGTGACTTTGATGGCTGACCCGCTCCTGTTCCCAAAAATTGTAATTCCATTCTATAATGATAAAAACCGAAGTTTTTATCTCCTTTCCTCTACTGTACTTTTACATAAGCGATGAATTCACGTTGGTCAAAGGTATAATAAACTTGTCCTTTGTAGTGAGCTAGTAATTCTACTAATTCATCACGATTAAAACTTTGTAGCTTAACCACATTTCCTTTTAATTTTGAAACATGGCTGAGCAGACTTTCTTGTGGCGTTAGGTCCTCAAGGACTTCTTCATCAAAATCCATTTTTGACATTTTTATGTGTCCTTCTTCCACGTAAATCTTATATTGTGGGAAAACCTGCGCCAATTCAAACAAAACATCTGCAGCTAGCGCCTCATTCTTTTCAGAAAAAACACGCGCTACTTCTTTGTCATTTTCATAGGTAAAACCATATGATTTTCCTGATAAATTCAAGCGAATAAAGGGCTTGTATTCATCAAAAGATGGGTTAGCATTTAACAAATGCAATTCTTTAGATAATTCAAAATAATAATCTGTTGCGGCTTCTGGAGATTGTTTTTGATACATTTCCGCAAAATAAGCATTGATAACACTTGGTGGCGGTGTGATAAAACTGAGTTTTTGCTCATCCGTCAACTGCTCCAAGGTATTTTGTAAATAAACTTTATCGAGTGATGTAAAACCACCGTATTTTAAAGCCAAGCTTATATAATCAGTCATAAAATTCTTCTAGTCTCCATTTATTTTTAGGATTGATGTAGCCAGTAATGGTTTCGTATTCTTGGGCAAAGTCATAATGGTCTAGCAAAGCAATTTTATTTAACTCATACAATTTGTAAGCCTGACTTTGGTGAACACGAATGCTAAATAGCTCAAAAATCTCACGAATTTCATTGATAATCAAACGGCGTAAGAGTGTGCGAGCGTCCTTATCACGCGCAGAAATACGCACATTTGGGAAAGCTGTTGCCACCAAATGCTCCGCAACATCCATTTTGTTATAAACAGCTAAGCGCGGAATATCTAGCATGTCCAGCTCTTTTAACAAATTCAAAACCACTTTTTCATGCTCCGCATGATTTGGGTCGCTGGCATCAATAACGTGCAACAAAAGGTCAACGTTACGACTTTCTTCCAAAGTTGACTTAAACGCAGCAACCAGCTCTGTCGGTAAATTTTGGATAAATCCAACAGTATCCGTCAGCGTCACCTGAAATTGATTTTGTAAATAAATTTGTTTGGTTGTTGCATCCAAGGTTGCAAACAATTCATCGGCTTCATACTGTTTATCATTGGTTAAAACGTTCATAATCGTTGATTTACCAGCATTGGTGTAACCAATTAAACCGATTTTAAACACTTGTGATTCGGTGCGTTTTTCACGACCTGTTTCACGATTTTTTTCGACAACCTTTAGTTGACGTTCAATATCTGAAATTTGATGACGAATTGAGCGGCGATTAAGTTCCAATTGACTTTCACCAGGACCACGGCTACCGATACCACCAGCTTGTCGGCTCAACATAACCCCTTGTCCAACAAGACGTGGCAACATGTATTTGAGCTGAGCGAGATGAACTTGCAATTTCCCCTCATGACTACGTGCCCGCATGGCAAAAATATCCAGAATTAACTGCATACGGTCAATCACTTTGACACCAAGTTCAACTTCCAAGTTGATATTTTGCCGAGGAGTCAGGCGGTCATTGACAATAACGGTGTCAATCTCATCAGCTTCCACAATCGCTTTAATCTCGGCTAATTTGCCCGAACCAATCAAAGACTTACTGTCGTATTTTTCACGCTTTTGACGATAAGAAGAGACAACTTCTGCCCCTGCCGTCTTAGCTAGAGAAGCTAATTCTTCCATTGACATCTCAAAATTTTCCGTCTCTGGCAACTCAACACCTAGTAAAATAACACGCTCCTGACGCTTGCTTGTTTCAATCATCTGCTCACCCCTTTCTCTTTAATCCGTAACTATCATTATAACATAAAAAGTTCCAAAAAGTGGCAGAAACCCTGTTACTCTCTTCTGACATTTCATTATAATTTCTATGACAAATGAAACTCTTTACATAGAGTTACACTACTTTAAAAATTCGTTAACGTCTTGAATAACAGTTTCTTTAAAATCAACTTCTGAAACAGTGTAAAAATTGACAGCCATGCGATTTCTGAACCACGTCAATTGGCGCTTGGCGAAACGGCGCGTGTTCTGCTTGAGTTTTTCGACACAGTCTTCCAAAGAAGCGTCGCCTGTAAAATATGGAAAAAGCTCTTTATAACCAATTGCTCGCGCTGCTTGAGCATTACGGTGATTATCATAAAGCCATTTAGCTTCATCCAAAATGCCTTTTTCAAGCATCAGGTCAACACGGTGATTGATACGGTCATAAAGCACCTGACGGTCATCATTTAACCCAATGAGAAGCGCCTCGTAATTCGTTTCTTTGTTTTCAAGATTTTGCCCAAATTTGGCTAGTTCCAAGGCACGAATGGCACGGCGACGGTTTATCTCTGGAATCTCTTTTCCCAGCTCTGCTATTTTTCCAAATAAAACCTCATCTGACAATTGTTCCAAGGTTTTGCGATAAGCCAAGACTTTTTCTTGGTCAACCTCGCCTCCTAGGTGATACCCTTCAAGCAAGCTCTGCAAATACAAGCCTGTGCCACCAACGATAATGGGCACTTTGCCACGACTGGCAATCTCCGTAATCGCTTGACTGGCTTCCACCACAAAATCGTAAACAGAATAATTGGCATCAACATCACGCACATCGATTAAATGATGCGGAGCTGCCGCCTGTTCTTCAGGAGTTGCCTTAGCCGTTCCAATGTCCAAATGGCGGTAAACTTGTTGGCTATCGCCGCTGATGATTTCACCGTTAAATTGTTGTGCCAACTCAATTCCCAAAGCTGTTTTTCCAACTGCCGTCGGACCAACTACTGCAATTAATTTTATTTTTTCTGACATCTCGTCTTTATATCCGTCCTAAGCCCTATTTTTTAATAAAAATAACGTTTTCACTTGAATTTTAAGTCATTTTTCGTTACCATTATTATAACATAAAGGCGACTGGACAAGAAGCTTGCGTTCCGTTGCTAATAATGGGTATTATTGATTTTGCCCGCTGTTCTTATCAGTAAGGAGGAGAATTATTATGGCTAAAAAATTTGCATTTGCTAAAGGACTTGCTACTGGAGTTGTAGCTACTGCCGCTACTGTTGCTGGCGCTGTTTTTGCGATTAAGAAAAATATTATTGATCCTGAAGAAGAAAAAGCTGCTTTCATTCAAGAAAACCGTAAAAAAGCAGCCCGCAAACGTGTTTCTCACTAATTGCTGAAAAAAGTATAAAAAAAGCTATGAGTTAGATTGCTCATAGCGTTTTTTTATTAAAAATTTGCCTAGATTGACTACATGATTCTATTTAGAAAGTTTTTAATAATATTAGCAAAATCATCTGGACACTCTGTATTTAACACATGCCCACTATCTGGGATAATGTTCAACTGTGAATTAGTCATTAGTTTGTGCATGGCTTTTGCTGCTGGTAAGTTTGCCTTATCATTTTGACCACAAATAAGTTGAACTGGTAACTCAACCTCTGTTAATACTTTAGCTAAATTGAACTGTGAAAGCCCTCCGTAAAATGATTTCATGGCATGTTTGTCAACACCTTGTTTTTCAAATACCCGAGCTGGGGTGCAAGCAAAAAGTAGATATTGCATATAAAAAGCTAAATTCCCCTTCATTTTATATTGACCACCCGAAACCACAATCCCTTTTAGATTTGCCAAATTAAACTGAATCATATCAAGCGCTAGCATGCCACCTAGTGATAACCCTACAAGAATAAAATCTTCATCAATACTTTCCAGAATACTAAGAACTTTATCTTCCAACACTTTGAAATCTGTTGGGAAAACATCCCTTTCAAATAACTTGACACTCAAACAGTCGTGATTCGGCAATGCCTTTATCACTTCATCCCAAGATGTTTCGTCTTGTCCTAAACCATGTAAAAATATGATTTTCATCCTAAATTTCCCTTTACAAAATCTCCCATTCTTTGATATCACATTCGTCTAGCAATGCTTGGATTTTGTCAAAAGCTAAGCGGAAATGCTCCAACTTGTGCCCGTCTGAACCAATGGAATACTTATGTCCGCCTAATTCTCTTACCAAGCCTAAGGCATAGCGATAAAGGTCCTCGTGATGATAGAGGTACATTGATTTACTATTTAACTCAAATGCCAAATCAAAATCAATCATTTTTTGGAAAATGCGGCGGAGCTGTTCTTCATAGGCTTGTAATTCTGCCACAGAAACCTCAAAAAGTCGAAAACCATAATCAAAATGAGCTAAAACGTCTGCCTCTACACGACCAATAGCATGTTCCAATTTGTCGAGATATTCTTGAATAATGGCATTTTTATCCATGTCAGCCACTTCATCATCTAGATAATCATTAATACCATTGTGGTGAACTGACAATAGTTTCAAATCATAATCTTTATTTGCCAAGAAAGCTGTAATATCTGCCTCGCGTGGCTCATAATAACCAATTTCAATGCCACGCTTGATGCGATTACCATATTTGGCATTCAGCTCAGCTATTTCCTTAGAATAAGCGTCATAATCAGGAATGTCATCTTGTTTCGTATAAGGATTTGATAAATCGTAGTGCTCTGTTGTCACAATATCGCCGTCATAATGCTCTAAGTAATCTTCGAATCGAGCATCCGAATCATAAGAAAAATGTGTGTGTAAGTGATTGTCACGCATTGGTTTTACCTCGCTGTATTTATGTTAGATGTCCTTTAATCCCCACCAAAATTTTTGTCAGTTTTTCCTATTTTACCAAATTTTCAGACAAATACATACTTTTTTCGTTATAGTTTGTAACTATATATAACCCCATAAAAATAACTATTTTTCAAAATGGCAAAGCTTTTATACAATGAACACAGAAAGATAAAGAGGTATTTGAAATGGCTAATTCAAAATTTCAACTCGTTGGTTCGCTTTTGCGACCAGCAGACTTACGTGAATATAAAACAGCGATTGAACATCGTGATGATATTGTTTACCCTTTCTATGATGCTTTTGACGGCTATCAAGAAACCGAAACGGCTGACATCAAAAAAGTAATTGCTGAAGAAAAGGCAAACGGTATTGATATTATCACTGACGGTGAATATTCAAAATCAATGTGGCACCTTGATTTTGTCTGGGGACTAAAAGGTATCGAACGCTATATTGCTGACCATGGTTACACTTTCCAAGACCATGACGGTGGTCAATTTGAAACACGCAAAGACATTGGCATTCGTATCACTGAACCACTTTCTGGTAAAAATCATCATTTTCTTGATATTTTTAAACTCGTTAAACAAGAAGCTGGCGATACAGCTACCAAATTAACTATTTGGGGACCTGCGCATGCTTACACTGAATTGGCGATTTTTGACGGATTGGCTGGGGAAAATCAAGTTTACAAGACAAATGAAGAACTAAAAGCTGGTCTTATCAACGCTTACAAGGAATTTTTAACAGAATACAAAGAAGCTGGCGGAGAAATCATCCAATTTGACGATTGTCTCTGGGAACTTTTTGACGAATCTAATCCTGCTAGTTTTTTTGCGGAAGGAAATGGTGGTTTAGCAGACTTGGCAGATGAATTCATCGCTATTAACAACGAAGTTGCTGACTATGGACATGAACTTGGGCTAAAAGTTTGGACACATAACTGCCGTGGAAATTACGAAAGTCGTTCTGCTGCTGGTGGCACTTATGAAGCTATCGCCACAAAATTCTTGAAAGATCAACACTACGACCGCTTCTTCCTTGAATGGGACAGCGAAGTCTCTGGTGACCTTAAAGCTCTTGAAAGTTTGAAAGATAAAGATGCTGAAGTAGTTCTTGGGCTACTTTCAAGTAAAACAACTGACCTTGATGATGAAGAACGCGCTCTAAAACTTTTAGAAGAAGCAAGCAACATCATCCCTAAAGAACGTCTTTTCCTTTCTCACCAATGTGGTTTTGCCTCATGTGACTCTGGAAATGAACTCGCTATTCCACAACAATGGGCTAAAATCAAACAAGGGCAAGAAATTGCTGCTAAATTCTGGAGCTAATATTCTCTGAATTCAAAAATAATTTCATTTACAACTAATAACCCTCTGAGATGTCCTTGTCTCAGAGGGTTATTTTTATTCAAGTGATAAAACAATATGATGTTTTATAGTTTAACAACTTCTAGCTGTTCGCCACCAAGCAAAACGAGGTATTTATCAACGTTTTTTCTATCATAAGACTTGCTGAGAGCTTCTGCATATAAAGCCATTTGTCCTTGATAGCGTTCCTTGATTTCCTCGCTATTTTTGGATTTATCAGTCTTATAATCAAAGAGTACGATGCGGTCATCTAAGACAAGGTAACCATCGACAATCCCACGGACAACGAATTTTTCCTTACTGTCAGGGTCCTCTTTTAACATGGCAAAAGGTGCTTCGCGATAAATCTTGTCCGTATGTTGCTGAATCAACTGACCGAGCTCTGAATTTTCAAAAAAGGCTAGGACATTTTCCAAACGAATACGTGCTTTCACCTCATCTTCTGCCGAAACTTGGGCTAAAGCCGCGGTAATATCGGCTATCGTCACCTGTTTTGATAGAGGAATACGTTGCATGAGTTCATGCATTGCCGAACCAATGGCTGTCGCTTCGATTTTGGTTTTCTTCGAAAAATCTGGCAATTCAAATGTTGGTTGTGCTTGATAGGCTTTTGTCATCACGTCAACACCGTCAGTATCCATGACTGGCTCATAGAGTTTTTTGACCTGACTTGGCGTTCTCAAACTTGGCAAATTGATGGCTGCATGGTACTTCGCATTTAACTTTTCGACAGCTTCCAATCTATCCAAGGCTTCCGTGATTTTTTCAGACTGGCGGTTATCTGTCAAATCATCTGGCGTTATCACAGAAGTGACTTCAATTTTACCAATCTTATCATCTGTCAAATCTTCGTCCGTGACAAAATCAACGGCAAAAGGCAAGTTCTCCTTGCTATAAGCCTCATAAATGGCTAACACCCAATCTTGAAAGGTCATGAAATTCTCACGTTCTGCCACTGGCAAATGATTGTTTTCT
>Ga0129306_1000405_pt1 | contig 68449 bp, 49 predicted proteins | sample P827metagenome_FD_94438 | JGI IMG/M metagenome (GOLD analysis project Ga0129306, IMG submission 94438) | Capybara group fecal microbial communities from Wisconsin, USA - P827 metagenome | ecosystem: Host-associated > Mammals > Digestive system > Large intestine > Fecal | place: USA: Wisconsin... | reverse complement strand
CGAAATGAAAAAAAATAGACTTGGCTGTGGATGTGTCGCATCATAAGACCCTAATTATAAAATACTTATCGTAGCCATAGTCCTGAAAGGGCGAAGGATTACAGGCAGGGGTGGAGCGCAGCGGAACCCCTGCAGGAAACGGGGCAATAGAAAAAAGTCCCGAAGGGCCGACGGAAAAACGACGTAGAGCATTGGTTTGACGGCGCGACACACCCCAGGCCTAAGCTTTTTAGCTATCGGAACGGATTGTGCGACACACCTCGGCCTTTGTTTTCGTTCACCGCTCACAATTGGAACGGCTGATGCGACACACCCCGGCCTTCGGCCACCCCTCTCCGAGAGGGGATGGCGCGGCAGCGATACATTGATAATCAAATTGACAATTAAAGTGATGCGTCAGCCCATCCCCTCTCGGAGAGGGGTGGCCGAAGGCCGGGGTGTGTCGCACTATCAAACATCGACAATCCGGGGTGTGTCGCATTATCAAACATAGACAATCCGGGGTGTGTCGCACCGTCAAGCATCGACAATCCGGGGTGTGTCGCACCGTCAAGCATCGACAATCCGGGGTGTGTCGCATTATCAAACATCGACAATCCGTGGTGTGTCGCACCGTTAAGCATCGACAATCAGTGGTGTGTCGCACCATCAAGCATCTACAATCCGTGGTGTGTCGCATTATCAAGCCAAAGCATTACAATATTATCCGTTGCCTTCTCGGGGCTTTATGCTTGCTGCAGCGGATTTGCCCGACAGACCAAGGAATCGACCTTGAGTACCGCTGAATAATGAACACGGATTGCACAGATAAGACGGATAAAGACTCTGTGTTGATCTGTACAATCTGTGTTAAATGAAAAAAGCCCCGAATAGTTTCCTGTGTGGCTCAAAAAAGACTGACAAAATGTCAGTCTGATTATTTCACTACTCAAATTCTATTGAATATTTTAACAAATTCTACTGAAGTAATATTTGGGTAAACTTTGATAAAAGTTTGAGTAAACTTTGGTAGGAATTTGGTATGTGGAAATCAAGGTGTTAAGAAAACGTGTTTTTGGGCCGAAATTTTATCAAATACACCGAATGATTCACAAAACTACCGTTTTTAATTTAACTGACATTTTGTCAGTTTTTATGTTTTGGAGAAAAAGTTGATATGCCATTTTTGAAAGGAGACAAAATTGAATTATGAACTTAAACAATTTTACAATTAAAGCTCAAGAGTCGGTTCAGAAAGCCGCCGAGATTGCTCAGGCTCATCAGGCGCCGAGCATCGACACCGTGCATTTGATGAAGGGGCTTTTGAGCGAGGACGAGAATGTTACGCCTTATCTGCTGAAGAAGATGGAGGTTAATGTGCCGCGGTTGTCGCAGGCTTTGGATGCCCAGATACAGTCGTTGCCACGTGTAAGTGGTGGAAGCCAGTATGCAAGCAACGACTTGAACAATGCCCTTGTAAAGGCGCAACAGACGGCTACGGAGATGGGCGACGAGTTTGTGTCGGTCGAGCATCTGCTCATAGGACTTGTCAACGGTCGTGACAATACGGCCCGACTGTTGAAGGATGCCGGTGCATCGGACAAGGCTCTTCGTGCCGCCATTGCCGATTTGCGCAAGGGTAGCAAGGTGGGCAGTCAGACGGCAGAGGACACTTTCAACGCTTTGAATAAATATGCGCGCAACCTTAACCAGCTGGCACAGAGCGGCAAGCTTGACCCGGTCATTGGCCGTGACGATGAGATAAGGCGTGTGCTGCAGATTTTGAGCCGTAGAACCAAGAACAACCCTATTCTTATCGGTGAGCCAGGCGTGGGCAAGACGGCTATTGCCGAAGGCATTGCGCATCGTATTGTGAGTGGCGATGTGCCGGAGAACTTGAAGTCGAAGACGCTCTATTCGCTTGATATGGGTGCACTTATAGCAGGTGCTAAATACAAGGGCGAGTTCGAGGAGCGTTTGAAGAGTGTCATCCGTGAAATCAACGAGGCCGACGGCGAGATTATTCTTTTCATCGACGAGATCCACACGCTGGTCGGTGCCGGTGGCGGTGAGGGTGCAATGGATGCAGCCAACATACTGAAGCCTGCATTGGCGCGTGGTGAGTTGCGTGCCATCGGTGCTACGACGTTGGCTGAGTATCAGAAGTATTTTGAGAAGGACAAAGCCTTGGAGCGTCGTTTCCAGAGCGTGTTGATTGACGAGCCAAGCGTGCCTGACACTATTTCCATTTTGCGTGGATTGAAGGAGCGCTACGAGGTGCACCACAAGGTGCGTATCAAGGACGAGGCAATCATTGCTGCCGCCGAACTCAGCAATCGATATATCAGCGACCGTTTCCTTCCCGACAAGGCTATCGACCTTATCGATGAGGCATCGGCAAAGCTGAGAATGGAGATTGACTCGGTGCCTGAGGAACTGGATGAGATTGAACGTAAAATCCGCCAGTTAGAGATTGAACGCGAGGCCATTAGCCGTGAGGCAGAACGGAGTGCGGAGACAGGCGACAAGGAAACTGAGACGCGCGACAAGCTGAACCGTATAGGCCACGAGATTGCAGAGCTGTCGGAACAGCGTGACCAGATGAAGGCACGTTGGCAGAACGAGAAGAGCATTGTCGAGGCTATACAGGCAGAAGTCAAGAATATTGAGAGCTACAAGTTTGAAGCTGAGCAGGCAGAACGTGCCGGCGACTATGGCAAGGTGGCCGAACTGCGATATGGCCGTATCAAGGAGGCCGAGCGCAAGGTGGACGACCTGAAGGTGCAGCTCAGGGCTATGCAAGCCGACAATGCGATGATTAACGAAGAGGTTGACAGCGAGCAGATAGCAGAGGTGGTGAGCAAGTGGACAGGAATACCTGTGACGCGAATGATGCAGAGTGAGCGTGAGAAGCTGCTGAACCTCGAGACGGAGTTGCACAAGCGTGTTGTGGGACAGGACGAGGCCATCGAAACTATAGCCAACGCCATTCGCCGTAACCGTACCGGCTTGAGCGACGGCAAGCGTCCTATTGGAAGCTTTATATTCCTTGGCACCACCGGTGTCGGTAAGACGGAGCTGGCAAAGGCGCTGGCAGAAGTGCTGTTTGACGATGAGAATATGATGGTTCGTATCGATATGAGTGAGTATCAGGAGCGTCACAGCGTGAGTCGTCTGATAGGAGCGCCTCCGGGATATGTGGGATACGACGAGAGCGGTCAGCTGACCGAAGCGGTGAGACGCAAACCGTACAGCATCGTGCTGTTTGACGAGATAGAGAAGGCGCATCCCGATGTGTTCAACATATTGCTGCAGGTGCTTGAGGACGGTCGTCTGACGGACAACAAAGGACGTATTGCCGACTTTAAGAACACCATAATCATTATGACTTCGAATATGGGTAGCAACATCATCCACGAGCGGATGAGCGACGCGATGAACATAAACGACTACACCATCGAGAAGACGAAAGAGGATGTGATGGAGCTGCTGAAGCAGAATATGCGTCCTGAGTTTCTGAACCGTATCGATGAGATAATAATGTTCCGTCCGTTGAACAAGAAGCAGATTCGCGACGTGGTACGCATACAGCTGGCAAATGTGGCCAAGATGCTTGAGAAGAACGAGATACTGATAAGCGCCACCGATGAGGCCGTCAACCTGTTGGCCGAGATAGGCTATGACCCCGCTATGGGTGCCCGACCGGTGAAGAGGGTGATACAGCGGCAGATACTGAACGAGTTGTCTCGCCAGATACTTGAGGACAAGGTGCATACGGGCGAGAACATCATCATCGACGTGATAGACGACCAGTTTGTGTTCTACAATTCCAATATGAAGAAGGAATAAAGGACAAATGTCAATGAAGAGACAGGGGACGGCTTAAAGCCGCCCCCTGTTTTTGTATTGGTATTATAGCAGAAACGGTTGGGTCAGGGTCTTGAATTCGTCGGAGTAGGTGTTGTCGGGGTTGCGGAGAGGGAGTGAGGTGATGGTGGGTTCTGCTGGAGAATTGGAATGGATGAACTGGAGGACGGAGCGCTTGGGAGGGTCGGAGAGGTGGTTGCAGATGTCGGTCCTGAGACGGCATTGCAACTGGCGCTGTTGAGCCTCGGTGATGGTTTTTGCAGCGTCGGAGAAGGGAATGATAATGGCAAGAGTGCCGTCGGGAGCAAGCAGATGCGAGGAGGCTTTGAAGAGCTGCTGTAGCGTCAGGTTGTCATCGTGTCGGGCGAGAGCTTTGCGCGGGTCGTTGTTGCGAAGTGAGTTGGTAAAGTAGGGAGGATTGGAGATGATCAGGTCGTATTGTCGGTCGGATTTTGTTGCGAAGTCTTGCAAGGGGACGTTGAGCGCGTAGAGACGGTTGCTCCACGGCGAGTTTTCGAAGTTGGCTGCCGCCACTTGTATTGTCTGTCGGTCGATGTCGATGGCGGTGATGTTGGCTATGGGGAAGCGTTGAGCCATCATAAGGGCCAGTATGCCGCAACCGGTGCCGATGTCGAGGATGTGTTGTGACAGAAGTGAGGGTTGTGCGATGGCACCGAGCATAATGGCGTCGTTGCCGATTTTCATTGTGGCGCCGTTGTCGTTGATGTTGAATTGTTTGCAGCGGAACATAGGGTTGGATGTAGAATAAAAAAAGCTGCTGAAGTTATTGCAGCAGCTTTTAGATGTATAGTTTTTAGAGTTACTTCCTTGCTTCTCTTGATGCGTTGTAGAAGATTTTGAGAGCGCTTGCGGCACGCAGTTCCTGTTTGATGTCGCTTATCATACCCATTTTGACTTTGCCGTCGGCTTTGATGGCGAAGGTGAGGAGTTGGCTGTCCTCTTCTGAACGTGAGCTCTTTTCGAGTTCGACAAACTGTCGGATGTCGGCGACGTCGGCTATTTGGTCATCGAGCTGAATACGGGGTTCGGTACCGTATTTGGCTGTGTAGCTGTCCTGAGGGACACCGATGTTGATGTAGCTGACGAGGCTTTTCTTTTCGAGTTTGGTCACTTCGCTACCTTTCGGTGGAGTGATTTTCACGAAGAGAGAGCTTTCGCGCATAGTGGTGATAACCATAAAGAAGAAGAGGAGCATAAAGATAATGTCGGACATCGAGCCCATATTGAGGGCGGGAGTGCCTTTGTCATTTTTTTGTTTGAATCTTGCCATTATTTAGTTCCTCCTGTGTTTTTAGGCTCAGCTTCGGAGATAGCGACGGGGATAGCCTTGTCGATAGCGTCCTTGTGATCCTGGTCTAAGTCTTTATAGGGTCTGTTGAATTTCTCGCGAGAGAGTTCGTCACGCATCTCGTTGATGGCGGCGGTGAGTTCGTTTTGGACACGGAAGTATGTGTCGTACGAAGTACCACGGTCGTTCTGGAGCGAGATAACACCTTTGGAAACGGGGTAGTTTCCGAGCAGAGGTATGTTGATCACTTCTTTCTGCGGCAGGTCGTCGCGGTCTTGGGGGTTGCCCAGGAATTCTTTGGCGCGGTCTTTGAGCAGGCTGATGTCGCCGACCTCTTTGTTGAAGAGGACACGGTCGTTGCGGTTGATCTTAACCTGGAAGATGTTACGTTCACGAACTTCTGGCGGGGTGAAATCCGGCGGCAGCGGTGGAGGCAGACGCCGAGCGATACCCATATCAGTGTTGATGTTGGAGACCATCAGGAAGAAGGCCAGCAGCAGGAACGAGATATCGGACATCGAGCTTGTATTCAAGCCAGGAGTTGATTTCTTACTCATAGTGATACTTACTTTTTAAATGATTTAGAAATAACTGCCCAGAGCATCATAACTACTGCGCCGATAACGGTGATGTAGGTGGCGTAGCAGGCGATGGCGATGAGTTTAGCTGTTTTTTCCGAGGTCTCGTAGCGCAGCAGCATTTCTTGCGGCATAGTGTCGCCAAGTGCGAGAAGTATGGAGGCGACGACGACTACGATGATAGCTCCGGCGAAAATGATAGTCTTTTTGGGTTTGTCTTTAAGGCTCAGTATGCCGTAGAAGAGCCATACGAGGAGGCAGCAGACGACATAGCAGATGAGTACCCAGAAGGCCATATCGAATGCCCAGCCGAACTTGGTTTGGTTGGCGGCAAAGAGAATGGCGAGAACGGATACGATAGCTGCGATACCGAGGCTGATCCACATTAAGATTTTTCTCGTTTTTTCTTGCATAATAGTTAAGGATTAAAGGGTTAATAAAAATGAAGTACTATCCTTGCACTATTATTTCTTGTTCTTGATGAGGATGTCCATAAAGGTAATGGTACCATCTTCCATTTGAGAAACGAGACTTTCGATTTTGGTAAGGAGGTAGTTGTAGAAAATCTGAAGGATGATGGCAACGATAAGACCGAACACAGTGGTCAAGAGGGCCATCTTCATACCGTGAGCAACGACGGTCGGGCTGATGTCACCGGCTTTTTCGATATCGTCGAATGCCTGGACCATACCGATAACGGTGCCGAGGAATCCGAATGAAGGAGCCAGGGCGATGAACAGGGCGATCCAGGTGAGGTTAGCCTCGAGGCGTGCCATCTGGACTCCACCGTAGGAGGTGAGGGATTTTTCGACGTTTTCGAGGCCTTCGTCTACGCGGTCAAGACCTTGGTAGAAGATGCTGGCGACGGGGCCACGGGTGTTGCGGCAGAGTTCTTTGGCTGCGTTGTAGTCGCCTTTCTTAACGTTGTCTTCAATGCCGTTGAGGAGGGCGTTGACGTTGGTGGTAGCCATATTGAGGTAGATGATACGCTCGATAACGAGTGCCATACCGAGGATGAGGCAGAGGAGCACGGGGGTCATCCAGCCTGCGCCACCTTGGATGTATTTTTCTTTGAGCACTTCGTGGAACGATTTGGCTTCTTCAGCCTCTTCGTTAGCGGCCTCTACGGGTTCTGCGACGGCTTCGTCAGCAACAGCTGCACTGTCATCGGCTACTTGTTCGGTCTGGACGGCGTCGTTGTTGGCGGCGTCTTGGGCCATAACATTGTTGAGATTGGTGAATGTCAATAATCCAATTACCGACATCAAAGCGATTACTTTTTTCATTTTGGTTTTAATTGTGTTAATTATTAATTAGTTAGTTCGTTTTGCATATGTCACAATATGTTTGCAAATTTAGTAAGAAGTTTGCAACTGGAAAAGTTTTTTTGCTTTTTTTTTGAAAAAAATGTGGCTCTGTTTCGATAATACCTTGTTTTATAGGTGGATAATGATGGCAAAAAAATCTCTGTGCCGTTTGTGCGTAGAAAAGCTGGTATTGGGGCGTGTTTGGGAGGGACCAACACTGGTCGTTGTACAATATATGTACAATAGTTGTACAATACTTGTACAATTGGTAAACGTACAAATATTGTACAAGTATTGTACATATATTGTACAACGGACGGAGTTGGTATGGTTCTGGTGCGGGGCGAAGATGGCGGAATTTGGAGAAAAAGGTCGAGCAGATGCTTGGTAATGAAAATGTTGCAGCCGTGCTTGGTCGACCAGGCACGGCTGCAGCGGTATGGTGGCTTATGTCAGATGTTGCGGTTGAGGAGTTTTTGGGTCAGTTCGAGGAGGGGTTGTTTGCTTTCGTGCGGCAGGTTGATGCTGTCGAGGTCGCGGATGGCGGCCTGGTGGTAAAGCGCTATCTTTTCTTCGGTTTGCTGTTTGATTTGCAGCTGGTTGTAGATGCCGAGCACTTGTTCTATTTTTGGTTGCGGGTCGGCGGGCGAGGTGCTGAAAAGGTCGTTGAGTTGCTGCCGCTGTGTTGGGTCGGCGGATTGCAGTGCCGTGAGCAGGAGGAATGTCTTTTTGTTGTCTTTGATGTCGGTGCCGGTCTGCTTGCCAAATGTCTGTGTGTCGCCGTAGGCGTCGAGCAGGTCATCGCGCAGCTGGAAGGCAAGTCCGATGTTGATGCCGAAGTTGTAGAGGGCGTCGGTGTCGGCTTGGGGTGCGTTGGCGTAGAGGGCTCCGATTTTGAGTGCTGCCGCGAGCAGGACGGCTGTCTTGAGCCGTATCATTTCGAGGTATTCGGGTATGGTGACGTCGCTGCGCTGCTCGAAGTCCATATCGTATTGTTGCCCCTGGCAGATTTCCATACTTGTCTGCTGGAAGATGTTGAGTATCTGGTGGAGGTTGGGGTGTGGCTGCCTGAGCAAGTACTGCCAGGCGAGGATGTTCATTGCGTCGCCCGAGAGGATGGCGGTGTTGGGGTTCCACTTGAGGTAGACGGTGGTTTTGCCGCGTCGGATGGGTGACTGGTCCATCAGGTCGTCGTGAAGGAGCGTGAAGTTGTGGAATGTCTCGATGCCTATAGCTGCATAGCGCGCTTGCTGGAGGTCGCCTCCGAAGAGGTCGGTTGCAGCAAGGAGCATCAGGGGACGGATGCGTTTGCCGCCGTCGGCAAGGGTGTAGGCTATGGGGTCGAAGAGGTTGGCGGGGGTGCCGTGGAAGTCTTCGGCGTTGAAGTATTCTTTTACTTTGTCGGATAATTGTGTAAGGGTGAGCATTTTTGGGTGTTGATTTGTTGATTTGTTGATATGTTGATATGTTGATTTGTTGATAGGTTGATTTGTTTAAGGGGGGGCGGCGATTGTGGGGCGTACACGGGGTTACGCCCGTACGGAATTGCTATTTTCGTTTTCGTTTAATTTTGTTTCCTGTTTTTCTCTTGCAGGCTGGAAGCCTGCGCTCCTGCGTTTTCCGCTTGATTAGAAGGGGTAGTCGATACCGAAATTGGCGGTGATTTGGGATGGTTTCCAGTAGGGTGGACGCCAGCGGTGTGAGGATTGCATACCGGGGTCGTAGAGGGGTATGGCAAGGTCGCAGCGGAGTGTGAGGATGGAGATGTTGGCACGAAGACCGAAGCCGATGCCTACGGCGGTGCTTTGGGGAAGTGTCTTGAGGTTGAACTGGCCGTCGGGGAATTCCTGCGACTGGTGTGTCAGCCATACGTTGCCGATGTCGGCGAAGAGTGCTCCTTCGAAGATGGAGATGATGGGGAATCGGTGCTCAAGGTTGATTACGAGCTGTATGTCGCCTATGCGTTCGAGGATGTCTTGGTTGTCGGAGAGGAAGTTGCCGGGTCCGAGATAGCGCAGGTGCCAGGCACGGATGGTGGTGGGTCCGCCGCCGAAGAAGCTTTTTTCGTAGGGCATTGCGGTGGAGTTGTTGTAGGGGAGTCCGATACCTGCGATGACGCGGGTCACGAAGGTGCTTTTCTTGCCGACGTAGAAGTAGCGTTTGTATTCGGCTGTTGCCCTGATGTATTGCGAGTAGGGGACTCCAAAGATGTATTTTATGCCGTTCTGGTCGGTGTTGCTTTTGGTGAGGTGCGAGATGGCGTTGAAGAGGTTGCCTGCGCTTTCGAGCGAGAGGTGCAGGTAGTTGAAGTTGAGTCGGGTGCCGTATTGCTGGGTGTTGTAGATGTAGTCGTAGCGGGCGTCCATAATGAAGTGGTCGCTGTATTGGTATTTGACTCGGGCGTCGCTGATGCTTCGCATACGTGCGCGGAAGGTGGAGTCGATGTTGAAGAAGCGTACAAAGGTGAGCTCGACGGGCAGCAGCTGGTGGCTGTGCTGTCCTCGGCTCCAGCTGTAACCGAAGCCGCTGTTGAAGAGGAGTCGTTCGAAATAGCTGTGCAGCTGGTAGTTGCCGCCGAGGGTGATGAGTGTGTGTGGTCGCATCCGCTGCCAGAGAATGTCCTTGGTGAAAGGGAAGAGGAATGTTGGCAGGTCGAGCGATAGGTTGATGCCGTTTTCGAGGTTGCTGACGTTGTTGCGCAGGTTTTCGCTGTCGCGGTTTTTGAGGATGAGTTTAGGCAGTTCGATGAGGAGCGACCATTCGGCTTTGAACTGTTCGGCGCCGTGGAAGAGGTTTTTGTTGTGGTAGCTGATTTTGGTTTCAAGTCCGAGGTTGCCGCTGAGAAGTCCGAGGTTTTCCTGTCCGAATGGCGATGAGTTGTTGATTTCGACCGATGCCGAGAGTCGCTGCCGTTTGGCGTTGAGGAGTCGCACCCTTGCATTGAGGAGCCGGTTGGTGTCGTTGCTGTTGGGGGATTCTACGAATTCTATGTTGATGTATTTGAAGTTGCGAAGGCTGAGGAGGGAGTTGTAGGTGCGGTCGATATTGCGAGGGCGGTAGGTGAGACCTTCGAAGAGGAAGAGCGAGCGCCCGATGGTGGAGGGTTTGATGGAGAGGGGTTGGTTGTGGATGAAGTGGTAGTTGGAGGTTCGGGTGCGGAAGTGCATCGGGTAGGTCAGGGTATCGTAAGAGGATGAGGCACTGAGTTGCTGTGCCGTCGAGCTGTTGGGGTAGATATAGATGTTGTCGAGATAGTATTTTTGCAGCGGCCGTGTGACGGTTTGCTTGTCGGCGTTGATGAAACGCGGGTTCCGGATGTTGACCCGGATGGTCAGTTTGTTGTCCTGGAAGGCTGTGTCGACGGAGTAGGAGAGGAGGTCGGTAGAGGCGTGGTAGTAGCCTTCGTTGCGCAGCTGCTCGATGATGCGTTTGCGCTCGGCGTCCATCAGGTCCTGGTCGTAGTAGTCGCCCTCTTTGAGCAGCGACTGGTCTTTCCATTGCCTGAGGAGCTTGTCTACATCGGGTGTCTCGGCGCGGAACGATATGCCGTCGATGCGGTAGCGTTGTGAAGGGGTGATATGATAGGTGACGTTGATGTCGTGTTTGCGGTTGTGGACGGTGTCGAAGGTGACGGTAGAGGTGAAGCAGCCTTTGGATTTGAGCAGGCCCGACAGTTGGTTGCAGGTCTGGATGGCGGCGTTTTCGTTGTAAATGACTGGTGCCTGTCCCTTGCGGCGCAGGTATTTGTGCCAGAAGTTGGACTTGTCGGGGTTGGAGAGGCAATAGATGCGCATCGTCAGGCGCGGCCCGACGCCGAGGATGTGGCTGTTGGGCTTCTGGCGGGTGTATTTCTTCATATCGCTGAGGGCGTCGCGAATCTCCTTTGGGGGTTCGCTGCCGTCGGCCATAGTGACTTGATAGCTGTTTCTGTTGAGTATTTGTTGGTCGGGCTGAATGAATTTCTCCACGCTGCTGCACGATGCCAACGCCAATGTCAGCGTGAGCAATGTCAGTATAAGACGGTGCGGTGCGTTATGTGGTTTTTGTTTCATTTGCCTTCGATTGTGGCGATTATGGTGGCGGTGGCTCCGAGGTTGGCGTGCATATAGTTGCTGCAGGCATCGGAGGCTGTTTTGTAGCATTGCGGATCGTCGAGCCAGGTGGTGAGAATCTGTGTCAGCTGGTCGGCTTTGGTGTAAGTCTTTGCTGCTTGGCAGTCGAGGAGTTGGTGTGCTTCCTGGAATTTGGTGTAGTTGGGTCCGAAGCAAACGGGGCATCCGAAGATGGCTGCTTCGAGGGTGTTGTGGATGCCTTTGCCAAATCCGCCGCCGATGTAGGCGATGGTTGCGTAGCGGTAGATGGATGAGAGCATACCGATGTTGTCGATGATGAGGACGCTGCGATGGTTGAGAGCTGGGTCGGCATCGGGCAGTATGAGCTGCGAGTAGCGGACACAGTTGTCGGCACCGAATAGCTGCTCGATTTGCTTGAGGTGGCTTTCGGCAATGACGTGCGGTGCAAGTATGAGTTTGAGTGGTTTGCTGTAGCTGTCGCAGAAATGCTTGATGTTGTTCTCGTCGGGAGGCCACGAGCTGCCTGCAATGAGCGTTGGCAGGGGCTGGTTGGCACCATTGAGGAGGAATCGCTCAATCTCGGGGAAAGACTTGGCTTGCAGGGCGATGTCGTTCACACGGTCGAAACGGGTGTCGCCGGCGATGGAGCATCGGTTGTAGCAGATGTCTTTGAGCAGTTTGATGGATTCCTGGTTCTGTACGAATATGTGGCGGTAGCATTGCAACTGCTGTGCAAACCATTTGCCGTAGGGCTTGAAGAAATACTGCGAGGGTCGGAAGATGGCCGAGAAGAGATAGGTCGGTGTGGCTCTGCGCTGGAGCGCCTGGAGGTAGTTGAACCAGAAGTCGTATTTGACAAAGAAGGCAATGTCGGGGTGCATCAGTTGCATCAGTCGTCGTGCGTTGCGCTGGGTATCTGGCGGCAGATAGATGACGATGTCGGCTTGATCGTAGTTCTTCCGTACCTCGAAGCCGGAGGGCGAGAAGAATGTGAGAACGATTTTGTATTTGGGATGCAGCTTGCGGAACTGCTCTATGACAGGTCTGGCCTGCTCGAATTCGCCGAGCGACGAGGTGTGGAACCAAGCTACTTTGGCGCCGTTGAGTTTCTCTTTGGGGAAGCAGTCGGCCCAGTGGCGCCAGCCTTTACGCATCAGAGCGGCTTTTTCGTTGAAGGGTGCCGCGCATTTTACACCGAGGCTGTAAATGCTGATTGCCAAACTGTAGAGGAGTCTCATCGCTTTCTGTTTTAGAAGAAGTAATAGTCGTAGGCCGTTTTGCCTTTAAGTGGGAACATCCAGCTGATTTTCACCGTATAGAGGAGGTCGAAGTAGTTGGTGTTGTCGGGGCCGTGCAGGTTCATCACTTCGTCGATGACATAGTTGCGTACGGAGTGGTTCCAGCATTGGGTTACCTCGAATGAAACGTATAGGTTGAAGAAGTTGGAGCGGTTGCTCATAAACCAGTATCCGATGCTCTCGGTCAAGGTCACGCCGCGACGCTTGTGGTCGTAAAGGCGTGCATAGTCGCCCTGCAGCTGGGGTGCATTCACGTCGTTGAGCATAAAGATGGTTTTCTGCTGCATTATGCCGCCGTAGAGACGCAGCAGCAGGCCCGAGTTGGGGTTGCGCTCGTTGAGGGTGATTATTTTGCCTCCGCCTATTCTGAACGAGAGCATTCTGTTGTAGCAGGTGGTGTTGGCGTCGACGCCGTTGGTGCCGATTACGAGAGGCACAGTGTCGTGGCTGAAGGCGGCAGGGGCACGTTGGGCTTTGTTGCGCAGATTGTCGCCGTTGGCACCGATAATGAGGCCGCCGTCGAGCGAGACGATCCAGTTGGACTTGAACTTGTATCCTGCTTCAATGCCGAAACCGAGATAGGGCGACTGGTAGAGGTCGTGCATACCGTATTCGGTCGACAGCTTGTCGGAGGCGATAGTGGTGCCGAAGTTGAATCCGAAGTAGGGTGTGGCCAGAGTGTCCTGCGTGAGCTTTATCTGGGCATTGGCGTTGAGCGAGACGGTGAGTGTAAAGAGCAGGGCCGGTATCAGAAAGCGAGGTTTCATAGTGGTCGATTGTTATTTGAGGGTGCTTTTTCTGCCCATAGCCTTGAGCATTTTGGGCATAAGGTCGATGTTGTTCTGGATGCCTGAGAATGTCTCTGCGCCAGGTCCGTAGGAGAAGACGGGGACCATAACACCCGAATGTCCGTCGGTGATGTATTTGCATTCGTTGAGGCCTTTCTCTATGTCGCCGCTTTTCAGCACAAGGCCGCCGGTTTCGTGGTCGGCGGTAACGACAACGAGGGTGTTGCCGTCCTTCTCGGCGAAGTCGAGGACCACTTTCAGCATCTTTTCAAAGTCGGCGAGTTCGGCTTCCATATAGGCTGCGTCGTTGTTGTGGCAGCCCCAGTCGATTTGCGAGCCTTCAATCATCATCACGAAGCCTTTGGGGTTCTTGGTCAGAATGTCGAGGGCCTTTTTGGTGCCTTCTACAAGCACGGGGTCTCTGCCTGGTGCAACGGGACCGTAGTAGTTCTCGCAGAAGAAGGTGACCAGTTTGTTGCTTTTGGACTTTTTCATTTCCTCAAGGCTGTAGGTTATCTCGTAGCCGTTCTTCAGCAGCGTGTCGAGGGGGTTGAGGCCGTCCTTGCGGTTCTCGGGACGGAAGTTGGACAATCCGCCGCCAATCATCACGTCGAAACCGCATTGAGACATATGCAGGCTGATGGTGTCGTACATCTTGCGATTGGGAACGTGGGCGTAGGTGCTTGCCGGTGTTGCGTCGAGGACGCTGCTGGTGACGACAAAGCCTGTCGAAAGGCCCCACTCGTGTGCCATCGAGAGTATCGACTTGACGGGGGTGCCGTCGGCAAGGACGCCTATGTGCTTGTTGTCGGTCTTGTGGCCGGTGACGATGGCTGTGCCGCCGGCACCGCTGTCGGTGGTGTATTTGTTGTTGGAATAGGTGCGTGAGAAGCCCGAGAACGGGAAACGCAGAAAGTTCGAGAGGCCTCTCTGTGCCACTACCGATGCATATACTTGCGCGGTGCCCATACCGTCGCCTATGATCACTATTACGTTTTTAGCCTTCTTGCCTGTCGGCATAGCGGCTTGAGTGCCGGGGGTTTCAAGCCATTGGCCTGTCGTGGCGCTCTCTTCGAATGTGTCTGTCGATGCCTGAATGTTCCTTTGCCCCCAGGCCGGCAATGCCATAACGGAGGCCAGAGCTATGATTATAAAGTGCTTTTTCATATCTGTCATTCACAAATTCAATGTTCTATCTTCTGCTGCTACTACCGCTGTGACTGCCGCCGCCGCTGCTGCGACTGCCACCACCGCCGAATCCACCGCTGCTGCGGCTCGAGCTGCTGCCGCTGCCGAAACTGCTGCTGCGGCTCGACGACGAGCGACTGCTGCTGAAACTGCTCGATGTCGAACGGCTGCTCTCAAAGCGGCTGCTGCGCTGTGTCGGGCTTGAAGTGCTGCGGCTGTTGAACGAGCTTCTGTCAGTGGAGCGTCCGCTTTCAAAGCGTCCTGTGCGGGGTGTGCTGCTGTAAGAGCTTCTCGAGCTGCTACGCACACCGCCGTTGGTTCTGCTACCTGCGCTGCTTGCATTGCGTTGCGAGGCCACGCTCGAAGGTTTGGCATAGCGTCCGCTGTTGTTGGCAATCGGAGTGCGGCTGCCTGTCTGGGCGCTGCCGCGACCCACGCTGCCGGTGCCGCTGACATTGCCTCTCGAGGCCCGACCGCCGTTATTGAGGTCAACACCGCCTCTGCGCACTGTTCCGCGGCCAACCGATGCCGGTCTCGGGGCAGGAGTGTTGCCTCTCATAGTGGGGCTTGTGGCTGCTCCGCGGTTGCCGTTGCCCAGATAGCGGTGGCCATAGTTGGAATAGCCTCTCCAGCCGTTATAATGGTAGGCGTAGCCGCCCCAGCCGTAGTAGCCATAGTAGCCGGGATAGAAATAGGGATCCCAATACCACCAGGGCGAACCCCACGCCCAGCTGTAGCCGAAGCCAAAGCTCCAGTAAGGGCCGTAGCCCCAGCTGTAGCTTATTCTCCACTGGCTGCCGCCCCATCCCGGGTAGTACCACGTGTTCCAATATGGGCTGTACCACGGGTCCCACGAGTAGTAGAGGCTTGCACCCCAGTAGTAGGGGCTCTCGCCACGCTCGTATTGCGCAATCGACTTCAGCCTGAGCGTCGTCGTGTCCTTCTTCGGGGTTGTGTCCTTCACTTCACCCACCAGCTCCACCGTTATGTCGTCGCTTTTGTTGACAACAGTGGTGTCGTAATAGGCGGTCGGAACCGACGGTTTTATTCCTTTTCGGGGGTTGGAATAGTAATTTTCATCCCCGTTCTGCGTCTGGGCATAGAGCTCGGCGCAACTTGCCGAAAATAAAAATAACGCACATAAAATGCTAATACTTAATCTCTTCATCTGCGTTGCTTTATTCTGTTTTATGTTAAAATATTCCTAATTCCTAATTATTTAGTATTTTTGCAAACCGAAATCTTGCGTGCAAAGATACGCATTTTTATTTGAACGTAACGTAAAACTCAAAAAAAAATTATAAACAAGAAATAAATGGCAAAAGATTTTGTGAAACGTTCCGAGAACTTTTCGGAGTGGTATAACGAACTTGTGGTCCGCGCCGACCTTGCCGAAAACTCGGCTGTGCGCGGTTGTATGGTTATCAAGCCTTACGGCTATGCTATCTGGGAGAAAATGCACGATGCCCTCGACAAGATGTTCAAGGACACCGGCCACCACAACGCCTACTTCCCCATCTTTATCCCCAAATCATTCCTCAGCCGCGAGGCCGACCACGTCAAAGGCTTCGCCAAAGAATGCGCAGTGGTGACCCACTATCGCCTCAAAACCAACGAGGAAGGCACCGGTGTCGTTGTCGACCCCGAGGCTCGTCTCGAAGAGGAACTCATTGTGCGCCCCACATCCGAAACCATCATCTGGAGCACCTATAAAAACTGGATCAAGTCCTATCGCGACCTGCCTATCCTCTGCAACCAGTGGGCCAACGTCGTGCGTTGGGAGATGCGCACCCGTATGTTCCTGCGCACCGCTGAGTTCCTCTGGCAGGAAGGCCACACCGCCCACGCCACCCGCGAGGAGGCCGAGGCCGAGGCACGCCGTATGCTTGATGTCTACGCCGACTTTGCCAACAACTGGATGGCTGTGCCCGTTGTCAAGGGTGTCAAGTCGCCCAACGAGCGCTTCGCCGGTGCCCTCGATACCTACTGCATCGAGGCTATGATGCAGGACGGCAAGGCTTTGCAGGCCGGCACCAGCCACTTCCTCGGCCAGAACTTCGCCAAGGCCTTCGATGTCCAGTTCCTCAACAAGGAGAACAAGCTTGAATACGTGTGGGCCACCTCGTGGGGTGTCTCTACGCGACTGATGGGCGCCCTCATAATGACCCATAGCGACGACAACGGCCTCGTGCTGCCGCCCAAGCTGGCGCCCATACAGGTGGCCATAGTGCCTATCTGCAAGAGCGACGACCAGCTGCGCGAAATCGACACCAAGGTGCAGCCCGTAATCGACGCCCTGCGCGCCAAAGGCATCACCGTCAAGTACGACAACCGTCCCGAGTACAAGCCGGGCTGGAAGTTCACCGAGTACGAGTTCAAGGGCGTGCCCGTGCGCCTCGCCGTCGGTCCGCGCGACCTCGAGAACGGAACCTGCGAGGTGTGCCGTCGCGACACGCTCGAGAAAACGACTATGCCCATCGAAGGAATAGCAGAGCATATCGAACAGCTGATGGCTGAGATACAGCAGAATATCTACCAGAAAGCCCTCGACTTCCGCCTCAGCCAGACCCGCAAGGTCGACACCTGGGACGACTTCAAGACCGAAATCGAGAAGAACGGCTTCCTGCTCTGCCATTGGGACGGCACCACTGAGACCGAAGAGGCCATCAAAGCCGAGACCAAGGCTACCATCCGCTGCATACCCTACGACGCTCCCGAAGAGGAAGGCCGTTGCATCTACAGCGGCAAGCCCAGCCATCGCCGCGTGATCTTCGCTCGCAGCTATTGATAACGACACAATTCCAGCGTCATCGTTGGCCAAACACCCCGGACGAATGCCCACTTGCGGTATCTTTCGGGGTGCTTTTTTTGTTTTTTTTTCGCTCCCTTGCAATATTTTTAGTTAAATTGCGTTAACAAAGCCAAATACTAACCAATTAAACTATATTATTATGAAGATTTGTAACAAAATGCTTGCCGAAGGTTTCGGACCTTCGTGCTCGTGCTCGGCGGCTGCGGTACTGCGCTGTTCGGTCACGTCGGATTCCTTGGTGTGGCTCTTGCCTTTGGCCTCACCGTCATCGCTATGGCATACGGCATCGGCCACATCAGCGGCGCCCATCTCAACCCTGCCGTATCGTTCGGCGTATGGGTCAACGGACGTATGAGTTTCAAGGAGATGCTCTACTACTGGTGCGCACAGATTATCGGTGCCATCATTGCAGGTGCAGTCCTCCTCGCTGTGTGGAAGGCTGCCGGAATGGGCAACACTGGCGTATTCGCAGCCAACGGCTTCGGTGCCGATTTCCAGGCCGCTGCTGGCGCTGATGCCGGCTATATGAACGTAGGCTGGGCAGGCGCATTCATCGTCGAGGCTGTCCTTACCTTCGTATTCCTGATGGTCATTCTGGGTGCCACCGACGAGCGCAGCAACACTAAGGCTGCGGGCCTCGCTATCGGTCTGACCCTCACCCTCATCCACCTCGTCAGCATCCCGCTGACCAACACCAGCGTCAACCCCGCCCGCAGCATCAGCCAGGCCATCTTCAGCGACTGCAGCACTTGGAGCGCTTGCGGCCAGCTGTGGCTGTTCATCGTTGCACCGCTCGTAGGCGCCGCTGTTGCAGGCCTGTTCTACAAGTGCGTTGCTCCGAAAGAGAAATAAGGTTAACAACTTTTTTTAAAATAGAGGACCCGCCGTGAAGCAGGTCCTCTTTTTTTATTCCCCTCATACTCTAGCATTAACGCATTTCCACAACCCCGCATTCCACATCATTTGTCCCTTTCACTCCCCTCTCACTCCCCTCTCACTCCCCTCTTACTCCCCTCTTACTCCCCTCTTACTCCCACATTAACGCATTCCCACATTCCCACATTCCACATCATTTGTCCCTTCCACTCCCCTTTCACTCCTCTGAAACGGTGCAGGCAGGGATGCCTGCACTTCCGGACCAACACTGGTCGTTGTACAATATATGTACAATAGTTGTACAATATATGTACAATTGGTAAACGTACAAATATTGTACAAGTATTGTACATATATTGTACAACGACCGGAGTTGGTACCTTAAAGTCTTGGAAATGAATCGGTTGGTGTATTGTGTTGTTTTTGGGTTATATTATTGAAATTCAATGGTTTGAATAAAAAGTGTAATTTTTTTTATTTTTTTTGTAAAAAATCGGCTTGTTTTGTTACAGATGTAAATGGACGCGGAAAAAGTTTTCTGTTCCTTTCGGTCGGCGGGGATTGCGGCCCGACTTTGTCGGCTGGAATTGGTTGGTTTATCGGGCCTGAACAAAAAACATATTTAAATATGAAAAAATTCTTTTTGGCAATGGGCGTCGTGGCGATGCTCGCAGGTTTAAGTTCGTGCAGCAAGAATTGTGTCTGCAAGCAGTATATGAACGGTGAACTGATGCAGACCACCACGGTGGAAGGCAAGGGCAAATGCTCCGACCTGAACGTGAAACAGGAAGTGATGGGTATGGTTAACGAGACCAAGTGCGAGAATGAATAATCGCGTTGATTTGCATTTTTGGGAGGCATCGTCGAAACGATGTCTCTTTTTTTTATCTCAGCAGCAGGAGGTTGCCAGTCTTGTTCTGTCTGTAGTACGATTTGTATTGTCCCTTAACTTCCCTCTGACTTCCCTCTGACTCCTCGCCAATCACGCTTCGGCGCCGAACTGCATCAGGTAGGCTTTGATGAACTCGTCTATCTTGCCGTCCATCACGCCCGTAACGTCGCCCGTCTGGTAGTTGGTGCGGTGGTCCTTGACGCGGCGGTCGTCCATCACGTAGCTGCGTATCTGGCTGCCCCACTCAATCTTCTTCTGCGAGGCTTTGATTTTGGCCTGCTCTTCCATACGGTGCTTCATCTCGCGGTCGTAGAGCTGCGAGCGCAGCAGTCGCAAGGCGTTCTCCTTGTTCTTAGGCTGGTCGCGGGTCTCGGTGTTCTCGATGAGTATCTCCTCCTCCTCGCCAGTGTAGGGGTCTTTGTATTGGTAGCGCAGGCGCACGCCCGATTCGACCTTGTTGACGTTCTGTCCGCCGGCGCCGCCGCTGCGGAAGGTGTCCCAGCTGAGGCGCGAGTTGTCGACCACCACCTCTATGGTGTCGTCGACGAGGGGCGTGACGCTGACCGAGGCGAAGCTGGTCATACGCTTGCCCTGGGCGTTGAAGGGGCTGACGCGCACCAGGCGGTGCACACCCGTCTCGCTCTTCAGGTAGCCGTAGGCGAAGTCGCCCTCAATCTGCATTGTGCAGCTCTTGATGCCAGCACCGTCGCCGTCGAGCGAGTTGCTGATGGCGACCTTGTAGCCCGAGCGCTCGGCATAGCGTATGTACATACGCATCAGCATCTCGGCCCAGTCCTGTGCCTCTACGCCGCCGGCACCGGCGTTGATGCTCAACACGGCGTCGAAGCGGTCGCTCTCACCGCGCAGCATATTCTTGAACTCCAGTTCTTCCACCAGCTTGGTGGTGGCCTCGAGTTGCTTCAGCATCTCTTCTTCTGTGGCGTCGCCGGCCTCGAAAAACTCGTTCATCACCTGCATATCGCCACAGCTGTCGCTGACGGCCTTGAATGCTGTGGTCCAGGACTTCTTGCTCTTTATTTCGAGCATCACTTTCTTGGCCTCTTTGGGGTCGTTCCAGAAGTCGGCGGCTTCGGTCTTCTTCTCCTCTCCGGCAATGGCGGCTTCAAGTTTGTCTATCTCAAGGAATTTCCTTAGGGCTTCTTTGCGTTGTTCCAGGTCTTTTATCGTCTCGGGGATTGTCATTGTTGTAAAGGGTTGAAAGGTTTTATGATGATTTGTTTATTTGTTGACAGGTTGATATGTTTAAAAGGGGGTCCGTGTTCCGTTTGCAGGCTGGAAGCCTGCGCTCCTGTGTCTCACTTCGCTTTTCGCGATTGTGGGGCGTACACGGGGGTACGCCCGTACGGAATTGCTATTTTGGTTTTCGTCTTCGTTTTCGTCAAATGTTAAATATGTTTATGAACAGTATTGTTATGTCTGTGTTTACTTTGTAATCTGTGGCGTAACTGCGGTCGAGGCGCTCGCAGTCGGGGTTCTTCACTTGCGGCATACGGTCGCGGGTGCGGAACACGCCTTTGCGTATCGCAGGCAGCGGGTTCTCGGCTCTCCGTTCTTCGTTCTCCGTTTGACGACTGTATCCCACCCAGCTTTTCTTGCCGAAAAGCACTGATAGGCAGTCGGCAAAGTAGCGGCGTTTGCGCTTCTGTGGCCAGAACAGGATAGGGGAGAGGACGAGCAGCAGCAGTGCTGCAATGATGTCGAACAGGCGTTTGCTGCGGCGGTTGGTGGCGTTGCTTATGTTGCCGAAGTCGGGCGTGTAGAGCTCCTCGGGACTGTTGGTGTAGTTGCTGCCAATCAGCACGTTCATCCCTTCAGGCGCCGTGCGGAAGCTGATGCCTTTGCCTCGCAGCCGCTCCGTGACGCTGAGTATGTCGCTGACCGATATATCTTTGGTACAGAAGATGATTTCGTCGATGCTGCTCCGGGCGTCCATAAGGTCCTCTATGTCCTTTGTGGCGTACGACGGGTCGGCAATCTTCTGCGGCGACAGGTTCTTGACGTATTTCGACTCTATGCCGAGGGTGTCGAATAGCTCGTTAGAGACGCGGTCATACTCGCTCTGGCTGCCGACAATCAGATAGCTCTTGCCGCTGTCGGGGCGCAGTTTGTAGCCCTCCACGTTCAGCAGGCTTAAAAGCATACGTATGACGATGGCCGATGCTATGCTCCACACTGAGCCGAGCAGCACGATGGCTCGCGAGAACCTCAGTTCCTCGCTCAGCAGCGAGTAGAAGACCAGCAGGCACAGGGCGCCTAAGCCCATACCCTGAACTATGCGGCCGATGCGTAGCGGCTTGTCGTAGCCGCCTCTGAGCCAGGAGGCAAGCAGCAGGATAAGGACGTAGAGAGGCAGTATCGTCCACGTGTAGAAAGTCGGGTAGTAGTTCACATTCTCAGCCCAATAAGTGGCCCAAATGCTCTTGATGGCCAGAAAGCCAGCAAACGATGCGGCAAAGTCAAGGGCGGGGACGGCCAGCCGGCCGACCAAGCGCTTGCCGAAATCCAACGATGCCCTCAGCCATATAGCACATTGAATCAATAAGGTGTACATCTTGGCACCGTTGCCCCTGAAGTATTTGCGGGCAAAGATGGCCATAGCGTTGTAGAAGGTGTAGACATAGTTCATACTGCTCTTCTTCGTGCTTTCGCCCTTATAGTGCAGTATGCGTGTCGTCGGCAGGTAATAGTTCTTGTAGCCAGCCAGTTTTATGCGCCACGAGAAGTCGATGTCCTCGCCATACATAAAGTAGCTTTCGTCAAGCAAACCAGTCTTTTCCAGAGCCTCGCGGCTTATCATCAGGAACGCGCCCGGCAGCACATCCACCTCGTTCACCGTGTCGTCGTCAAGGTGGCCCATATAGTAGGCGCCAACCTTTCGGTTGTGAGGGAATAGCTTTATGAGGCCGCTTATCTTATAGAACGATGTTGCCGGCGACGGGAATCCGCGCTTGCTCTCCTTCAAGAAGCGTCCTTCGCCGTCTATCATCTTCACGCTCAGCCCTCCGCAGTCCTTGTGGCCATCGAAGAAATCTATGCACACGCGGAACGTATCCTTTTGCACAAGCGTGTCCGGATTCAGCAGCAATATATAGTGCCCCGACTCCCCGTCCTGCGTAGCACATCCCCTCTCGGAGAGGGGTGACCGAAGGCCGGGGTGTGTCGCATCGTGTAGTTCTCCGTTCTCCGCTTGCAGGCTGGAAGCCTGCGCTCCTGCGCTTTCATCTTTCTGCTTGCAGGCTGGAAGCCTGCACTCCTGCGCTTTCCGCTCTCCGTTCTCCGTTCTCCGCTCTCCGTTCAAAATCTCCCTGATCGCCTGGTTGTTGGCCTTTGCAAAGCCCGGGTTGTCGCTGTTGGCAATCAAGTGCACTTCGGGGAACTTCTCGCGAATCATCTGTACCGAGCCGTCGATCGAATTGTTGTCCACCACCCACACATCGGTGTCGATGCCCTCAGCGGCAGCATACACCGACCGAAGGCACTGCTCCAGAAAATACTTCACATTGTAGTTTACTATGACGACCGAAAGCTTCATCGATGACCTAATCAAATTAAAAAAGGGTAAGCTGTTTATATCGCGTCGCTACAACCAAACACCCTTGCTGCATTCCTGCCCTGGGGGATTCAATGGGAGCTGACCGTATAAGACTTACCCGAATGCAAAAGTACTACTTTTCCCGATACTGGCAAATTTTTTTTTGCTTCTTTCTGTTAACTGCTGACGTTTCAGTGAATTAATCTTTTGCCTGCACTGCACAATCCAATGCGGCGCACACTGTTTCCTATATGTTATTTATAGATTTTGCGCCTGTTCATTTCGGCGTGGAATGCGGCGGCGTTCGCGTTATGCTGCGCCAGCGTGGTGGCGAAGGCGTGGCGTCCGCTGAAGTCGGCTTTGGCGCAGAAATACAGGTAGTCGGTCGGCTTGTCTTTCAGCACCGCGTCAATCGACGCCGCACTCGGAATACATATCGGTCCGGGAGGCAACCCTTTGTATTTGTATGTGTTATACGGGCTTTCGGCTTCTATGTGCTTGTTCAGCAGGCGCCTTAGCGTGAAGTCGCCGACGGCATACTTCAGCGTCGGGTCGGCCTGCAGCAGCATTCCTTTGCGCAAGCGGTTCAGGTAAACACTGGCAATGTCGGGTTTCTCGTCGTTCTTGTTGGTCTCTTCCTCCACTATCGACGCCAGCGTGACCACCCCTGTCTGTGTCATTTTCAACGCCTTGCATTGCTCCTTGCGTGCATCGGTCCAAAAGCGGTCCCACTCCTTGTTCATCCTTTTCAGCAGCTTCTCGGGCGTCGTGTTCCAGTATATCTCGTATGTGTTCTGCGGAAACATACCTATTATCGTTGCCTTGTTGAAGCCGTATTCCGCGCAGACAGCCTCGTCTTCAAGCAGTTGCAGCAGAGTATCGCTCTCCATTTCAAGTCTGCGGCCGATATAGTCGCACAGTTGGCGCTTGGTCCGGTACTTGTTGATTGTCAGTCGGATTGCGTCCTGGTTGCCGCAGTAGAGCTTGGTCAGCACGTTCCACACCTTGTCCTCGGGCTTAAGCACATAGCAGCCGCCCTTGACATTGTCCTTGTAATTCCGGATGCGTGCCATAGTGTTGAAAACCATCTTGTTGCCTATGCAACCGTGCGCCTCGAGCGAGTCCACTACCGTCGCATAGTCCGAGCCGGTGGCGATATAGAGTGTCACCGTTTCGCGGTTGGCCATCTTCTGGCCGCGCAGCACCGCAAGTGCTGCAACCACAGCTACTAACACCACAACCGCTATCGTGCCGATAATCACATTCTGCCTTTTCAGCTGCTTCTTCTTGCCTTTTTTTGCCATCTCTTAATCCTCTATAATCTTTTGATAAACAATTGCATCGCTCCATTTACCGCCCGTCAACAGCCAGTCCGTCACGCGACCGCAAGTCGTATAGCCGGCCTTCTCGAAAAGCCTGACACTCTGCTCGTTGCCTGTGCCGACGATGGCGTACAGCTGATGCAGGCCGATATGCTCGCGAGCAAAAGTCTCGACCGCCGCAAGCATAGCGATGCCGTAGCCCTTCCTGCGCATCCGGCTGTCGGTCAAAATCCCCACTCCGGCACGGCGGTGGTGTGGATCGAAATCATACAGGTCCACACATCCAACAGCTTCGCCCTCAGCGTTCTCGGCCATCAGCCGCAGCTGCCGCGAGGCATAGATGTCCACGCCGCTGCACTCGTCGATGAACTGCTGCAGCGCGTGGCGCGAAAAAGGCTGGTGTGCAGCACTATAGACCCATACCTCAGGGTAGTTCTCCCATCTGTAAATGGCGTCGATGTCGGCAGGCTCCATCGCACGCAGGACTATGTCGGGCTTTTTCGTTTCCACTTCTCGATACTTTTTTGCCCCTTAACGGCAAACATCGCCTTTTATTGCCGCCTGCCTAAAAATATCATACTCCCTTTTCCGTGTCCGCCGCTGATGTGGATATGGTGCAGGCAGAGATGACTGCGCACCAGGACCAACACTGGTCGTTGTACAATATATGTACAATAGTTGTACAATACTTGTACAATTGGTAAACGTACAAATATTGTACAACTATTGTACATATATTGTACAACGACCGGAGTTGGTCCCTTGAAGGCTTGGTAATGAGACGGTTGAAAAATTTTGCTGTTTTCGACTTTTTTCCTATCTTTGCCGTTGGACATTCGGATGTATCGCCTCGCTATTGTGTTGTATGCCAGTACGGTATGCTTTTGGCGGTGCGTTCGGGATGTGTTTAAATATGATTTCAAGGCTATGATAAACCATAAAGAATTATGCGATGAGGTGTGTCGGCTGGCTGCCGAGGTCGGCACCTTTCTCGCCACGGAGAGGAAAAAACTCAGTTCGGTCGACACGCAGTCGAAGGGCGTGCACGACTATGTGACGCGCTTTGACAAGGAATCGGAGCGACGCATTGTCGAGCGTGCACGCAAGTTGTTGCCCGACAGCGACTTTATTGCCGAGGAGGGTACCGCTGCCCGCACGGGCAACTGTCGCTACACCTGGATTGTCGACCCGCTTGACGGCACTACCAATTTCATCCACGCCTTTGCACCGACCTGTGTTTCTATTGGATTGCAGGACAATCAGTTGTCGGCCGAATGCGGCCGTCCTGTGATGGCTTTGGGCGTGGTCTATGAGATTTGGGCCAATGAGTGCTTCTACGCCTGCCAAGGTGTTGAGGGAGCGTACCTTAACGGCCAGCCGATTGTCGTTTCCAAAACGCCGACGGTAAACGACTCGCTGCTTGCCACGGGCTTCCCCTACAGCGATTTCGGACGTATGGAGCAGTATATGCGGCTGCTCGAGTGGACGATGCGCAACAGCCACGGTGTCAGACGCTTGGGTTCGGCGGCTGCCGACCTTGTCTATACTGCCTGCGGCCGCTGCGACGCCTTCTACGAGTACGGCCTCAAGCCTTACGATGTGGCCGCCGGAGCCTTCATCGTCGAGAAAGCCGGCGGGCGCGTGGGCGACTTTGCCGGAGGCCACAACTGGCTCTTTGGCAGCGAGATGGTGGCAGCCAACCCACTCGTTTTCGATGAGTTAACAACACAATTGCAACATTTCGGATTATGAAAAGGATATTTGCTCTGTTTTTAGGTCTTGTGCTGGCGTCGCTTGCGGCGTCGGCCCAGAACGACAAGAAGATTGTCTACTATTTCCCTATAGATGAGGAGATTGCTCCGCCGGCGTCGTTGCGCGTCGAGAAGGCTATGGAGGAGGCTAAATCGGTCAAGGCCGACATTATCGTGGTGCATATCAACACTTTTGGCGGCACGCTCGATGATGCTGACAAGATCAGGACCGCCTTCCTGCAGTCGGAAACGCCCGTGTGGGCCTATATCGATAACAACGCGGCATCGGCAGGCGCCTTGATATCAATTGCTTGCGACTCGATTTATATGCATAGCGGCTCGTCGATAGGAGCGGCCACGGTGGTCAATCAGACCGGCGAGGTGCAGCCCGACAAGTACCAAAGCTATATGCGCTCGCTGATGCGCACCACCGCCGAGGCGAAGGGGCGCCGTCCCGACATTGCACAGGCTATGGTGGACCCCGACATCTATGTGGAGGGCGTCAGCGACAGCGGCAAAGTGCTGACTTTCACAACTAACGAGGCGATTAAGTACGGATTCTGCGAGGCCGAGGCGGAAAGTCTGGCGCAGCTGCTCGACCACGCAGGGGTGAAGGAGTACACTATCCGCGAGCAGCGCTACACGTTCCTCGACAAGCTTATCGGCTTTCTGGTGTCGCCCGTGGTTTCGGGCATCCTTATTATGCTGATTATAGGCGGAATATACTTTGAGTTGCAGCAGCCGGGCATCGGTTTTCCGCTTATTCTGGCGCTGTCGGCGGCGGCTCTATATTTCGCGCCGCTCTACCTTGAAGGGCTTGCAACTTATTGGGAGATAATTATTTTCATTATCGGTATAGTGCTTATCATTTTGGAGCTGTTTGTCTTCCCCGGCTTCGGTGTGTCGGGGGTGCTGGGCATAATCTGCCTTGTGACTGGTCTGGTATTCAGTATGATAGGCAACGTTGGCTTCGATTTCTCGCACGTTCCCACCGGCATCATTGCCAACCGCCTAATGGTGGTGCTGCTCTCAATCGCCGCGGCGCTGCCAATCAGCATCTGGCTGGGCAAGAAGCTGTTTGAGAGCACTTTGTTCGGCGGCTTGGCGCTCAACACCGAGGAGAAGACCGACGAAGGGTTCACCGTGGCCATCGACAAGATGCAGGCATTGATAGGCACTACCGCCACCGCTGCAAGCATACTGCGGCCTGCAGGCAAGATTGTGGCTGACGGCAAGGTGTATGATGCTGTGGCTCAGATAGGTTACATCGAAAAAGGCAGCGAAGTCAGCATAGTCGACTATGTGAACGGCAGCCTTGTTGTCAAAGAAACAGAGAAGTAGATGTTACAGGCGTTTAGACTTATATGGCAATGCGACAGGAAAAGCCTGTTGTTCAAGGTGTTCTATACGGTGTGCACCAGTCTCTTGCCGTTGGCCAACCTCTACATCCTCAAGGTGCTTGTCGACTCGGTGACGAGCTATGCAGGCTCGGGATTCGAGGAGTTCCCGCAGATGCTGGTTTATTGCATTCTGGCTTTCTGCGGCATTACGCTGCTCAACCGCCTTATAAGTGTGCTGAGCACCGTGAACAACGACATCCTGACACAGAAGCTGATTGACTATATCAACAACCTGATACAGAACCAGTCGGTGCGCCTTGACTTGGCATACTACGACAACCCCGACTACCACGATACGTTCCACCGCGCGCAACAGGAGGCGGCATTCAGGCCGATACGCATCCTCGAGAACTTTGTCTCGGCGTTGAGCGCGCTGATTTCGCTTGCCGGCGTGGGTGTGATGCTGCTTGTCTCTTCGTGGCAAGTGATTGTGGTTATGGTCGTTGCAGTGGTGCCTACATTCTGTGTGAAGCTTTACAAGTCGCGGCGTATCTACCGTTTCCGCCGCGAGGCCACGCAGACTATGCGTCGCAGCAACTATTATGGCCAGCTGCTGTCGGACCGCGCATACGCCAAAGAGGTGCGCTCGTTCGGGCTGGCCGACTATTTTCGCCAGTGCTATGTGTCGATACGCCGCAAGCTGGTGTCGCAGCTCCTTGCCATTTCGCGTCGGCTGGCCTACTTCGACGCTCTGACGGCCGTCATCGAAGCCGCTGCCCTTGTCTTTGTGCTGCTGTTTCTGGTGCGGCCTGCCGTGTCGGGGGCGCTGACAATAGGTACGTTTGTAATGCTTTTCGAGGCTTTCCGTCGCGGGCAAGGCTACCTCAACTCTTTGGTGAGCGGCGTCAGCGGGCTTTATGAGCACAAACTGTTCATCAACAACTTGTTCGAGTTTTTGAAGCTGGAGCCTTCCATCACTTCGCCTGCGAATCCTGTGGCGTTCCCGGAGAGGGTGGAGGAAGTATCGTTTGAGAACATAACGTTCTATTACCCAGAGATGAAGACGCCTACGCTAAATGCTTTTTCGATGAAGGCGCGCAAGGGCGAGGTGACTTATCTGGAGGGTGAGAACGGCTTTGGCAAGACGACGCTGCTCAAGCTGCTGCTGCGCCTCTACGACCCCCAGCAGGGTTCGATACGCATCAACGGCACCGACATCAGGCAGTTCGACCTTGCCGAGCTCAGGCACAATATCAGTGCCATATTCCAGGATTATGTGCAGTTCTATTTCACTGCTCGTGAGAATATTACCTTCGGGGAGATAAACAATGCCGACGACGCCCGGCGCCTGGCTGAAGCCGTCCGTCTGGCCGACGCCGAGGGCGTGGTGGCACGTCTCAGCAAGGGCCTCGACACGCCGCTGGGTCGCCAGTTCGACCACGGCGAGGAGTTGAGTATGGGGCAATGGCAGCGCATCGCCCTGGCCCGACAGCTCTTCTCGCGTGCCCCGATACTGTTGTTTGACGAGCCTATGGCGTGGATGGATTCGAAGGCGCGCGCCACGTTTGCCTCTACGCTCGAGACCCTTCGCAAGGACCATATCATCCTGCTTGTAAGACATTTGGGAAGCTGAGACAGGGTAGGGGCGGGGTGTCCCGATTCTGAAGGTGCGGTCCCTTTGCTTCGTTGACTTCGCCGTTAAAATCACCGTCAGGCTCATTTTTATTTCATAGTTTAAAATAATTGCGTATATTTGCATTTTCGCACATTCGTGCCTCACTGCGGTATTTTGTTGCTTGCCAGTGCGGTATGTGATGTGGTATAAATTAGATATATGTCAATCTTTAAAAATAAAACAAACATCAAAGTCAATGTGTCGTCCGAGATAGGCCGCCTGAATGCTGTGCTGCTGCACCGCCCAGGCGTCGAGATTGAAAGGATGACTCCTCTCAACGCTCACGAAGCCCTTTACAGTGACATTCTGAACAAAAATATCGTCGACAACGAGTACCGCTATTTCTGCGGCGTTTTCGAACGTATCACCAAAGTTTTCTATGTCAGCGACTTGCTTGAAGAGTTGCTGGAAGACGACGACCTGTGCAACTCGCTGGTTACGCAGAGTTGCGCTGCCGAAGGATGCGAGTATCTGGTCGACGAGCTTATGCAACACAGCCCTAAGGATATAGCAAAGGAACTGATTGAAGGCTTCCCCTATCGCAAGGGCAAGGACCCCGAGCGTTATGCCGAAAGGCGCTATGTGCTACGTCCGCTCTATAACCTGTTCTTCACCCGCGACGCCTCGTCGTCGGTCTACGACCGTGTGCTGATCAACTCGATGTCGTTCGATGTGCGTAAGCGTGAAAACCTGATTTACAAGGCTATTTTCAAGCACTATTTTGGCTGTGAGGTCATTAACGCTCAGGAGTGGAACAGCAAGGCGCATACCGAGGGTGGCGACGTGCAGATAGGCCGCAGCGACCTGCTGTGCATCGGCGAGGGTATCCGTACCGACGCCAAAGGTATTGAGTTTCTGGCTCATACCTTCAGCAATCGCCCCAAGTTCAATATCATCGTCCAGCAGCTGCCGCACCAGCCCGACTCGTTCATCCATCTGGATATGGTCTATACCTTCCTTGACCGTGACCGCTGTATGATGTATGAGCCGATGCTGCGCAAGACCGCTGAGTTTGCGGGTAAGGCAACGACGTGGATTGAGATTGACGGCGGCAAGGTGAAGTACCACGACTGCAAGAATATGCTTGAGGCATTGAAACACGTGGGTTTCGATATGGAGCCTGTGTTCTGTGGCGGCGACGACCTTTGGGTCCAGCAGCGTGAACAGTGGCACAGCGGAGCCAACTTCTTCGCGCTCGCTCCCGGCAAGGTTATCGGCTACCGTCGCAACAGTCACACAATCGATGCCCTCGACAAGGCAGGCTTTGCCGTCCTCAACGCCGAGGATGTGGCTGAAGGCCGCACAAACATCGACGACTACAACCGCTGTGTGGTGACCTTCGCTGCCAGCGAGCTGCCCCGTGCCGGCGGTGGCGCACGCTGTATGACGATGCCAATTAACAGAGACAACATCTAAAATTTTAAAACATAATGGACAAATCCTTGAAACAGTATCACTTGGTAAACAACGCCATAGGCTGGCTTATCGGCATTATAGCCTGCGCTGTTTACATTATGACCGCCGAGGCTACCGCTTCGTGGTGGGATTGCGGCGAGTACATCGCCACAGCTTTTAAGGTTCAGGTGGGACATCCCCCTGGAGCACCGACTTTCCAAATCTTCGGTCGCCTCTTCTCGCTCTTCACCGACCCTTATCACGCTGCTTTTGCCGTTAACGTTATGTCGGCAGTGGCCAGCGGACTCGGTATAATGTTCCTCTACTGGACTATTACCCTGCTGGGCAAGAAACTTATTAAACCCGAAGAACTTGCGCTGAACAACAGCAAGGTATGGGCGGTGTTCGGCTCGGGCGTTGTAGGCGCTATGGCCTACACATTCACCGACACCTACTGGTTCTCGGCTGTTGAAGGCGAGGTCTACGCAATGTCATCGTTCTTTACCGCAGTTGTGTTCTGGGCCATCCTGAAGTGGGAAGAGCAGGCCGACGACAAGCATTCGCTTCGTTGGCTGATTCTCATCAGTTTCCTCGTCGGTATGGCCATCGGAGTGCACCTGTTGAACCTCTTGACAATCCCGGCCATAGTATACGTTGTTTACTTTAAGAAGTATCCCAAGACGACACTCAAAGGCTTCGCTATCAGTGGTCTTATATCGCTGGTCATACTTGCCGCTGTACTCTGGGGCGTGATACCTGGCATCGTGAACCTGTCGTGCGACTTTGACGTCTTCTTCGTCAACAAGCTGCATCTCGGATTCAACTCGGGTACAGTCGTGTTCTTCCTCCTTATTGCGCTTTTCATAGTGTGGGGTGTGTGGAACAACTCCCATTTCACGCGTCCTGGCAAGACTGTCAACATCATTGTCCTCGCCGTGATATTCGTGTTGCTGTTCGCCGCCAAGGTCGGAGCCGGCACCTTCTCGTTCGGTTTCTTTGTAGTCCTTGTGTTGCTTGGCGTTGCATCCTATTTCATTGTCAAGGGCAAGAACCGCGAGGTGACCAATGCCGCCCTGATGAGCCTGCTGCTGCTGGTGGTCGGCTACTCGACATTCTTCATCCTTGTCATCCGTGCCAACACCAATACACCGCTCAACGAGAATGCCCCCAAGGATGCCGTTGCTATGCGTGCCTATCTGGGCCGCGAGCAGTATGGCTCAACGCCGCTGCTGACGGGTCCCTACTATACCGCCGGCAACCCAATTGACTCCAAGAACGACTACGCCAAGTACATACGCACCACCGACGCTGAAGGACGCGACTACTACAAGGTTGCCTCCTACGCCCAGGAGTTCGTCTTCAACGAAAACCATACCGGCTTCTTCCCGCGTATGTACAGCGCCGACAACAGCGGCGGCCGCCAGCATCCGCTCTACTACCGCTACTGGGCCGGCGATCCTCCTGTAGGCCAGAAACCGACCTTCGCACAGAATATGACCTTCTTCCACCGCTACCAGATGGGCTGGATGTACTGGCGCTACTTTATGTGGAACTTTGCCGGTCGCCAGAACGACATCCAGGGTCACCATTTCGACGACAACAAGGGTATGCAGGACGTACACTATCCTACTGTCAATGTCACCGACGGCAACTGGATATGCGGTATCGACTATGTCGACGAGGCACGTCTCGGCTCGCAGAAGAACCTGCCTGACACGCTCGCCAACAACAAGGCCCGCAACAAATACTATATGCTGCCCCTGTTGCTCGGTATGCTTGGCCTCATCTACCATTGCATAAAGAACCGCAAGGATGCCTTCGTGGTCTTCCTGATGTTCTTTATGACAGGCCTTGCAATCGCTATCTATCTGAATATGCCGCCGCGTCAGCCGCGTGAGCGTGACTACGCCTTCGTGGGCTCCTTCTACTTCTTCTCGGTCTGGATTGGCCTTGGCGTCTACGCCCTATACGACTGGCTGTCGACCAAGTTTGAGAAGAAGGAACGCAACGGCTACCTCATTGCCGGTGTTGCCTGCGTGCTCCTCGGATTCCTCTTAAACGGCGCAGCGTTCATTCTTACCCTCATCGGTGTGGTGCTGCTCATAGTCAGTGTGGTACGCCTGCCCAAGGCAGTGGCTATGCCTCTCGCTTTCGTCCTTTCGATGAGTGTGCCTGTCATACTCGGAGCCGAGAACTGGGACGACCACGACCGTTCGCAGAAAACAGCCGCCCGCGACTTTGCCAAGAACTACCTCGGACTGGCCGACAAGAACAGCGTAGTCATCACCTTCGGCGACAACGACACCTTCCCGCTCTGGTACATCCAGGAGGTCGAAGGCTGGCGCACTGATGTCCGAATCCTCAACTACACCCTTTCGGGTATGCACTGGTATGTCGAGCAGCTCTACAACAAACTCTACGATTCCGACCCGCTCCCGTTCACTTTCCCAAAAGAGATGTACGGCCTCGGTTACGAGATTTACGTCTACAACCCCGACGGCCCGCGTATGGAAGTCACCGACGCCTTGCAGACAGTCGTCGACAACCGTCGACAGTATGTACGCCGCGACCGCGGTGCCGACAGCGTGGTCTATCTGCCCACCAACAAGTTCAAGATCACGCTCAACAAACCCAAACTTGTTGAAAACGGCATCATTACACCCGAAATCGCCGAGACTATGCCCGACTACATAGCGTTCGATGTCAACATCCCGCGTCGAGGCTACCTCACACGCAACGAGATGATGATGCTTGACTTCCTCGGAACCAACCGTTTCGAGCGTCCTGTCAGCATAATGCACACCAGCTATATCTCCGAAGTGTTCCCCGTGGTCAACAACTACAGCATCGACGACGGTATGCTATCGCTCCTCGTGCCCTATCCCGTCTCCGGCGGACAGTACATCTACTCCGAGCGTACGGCCGACTACTTCATCAATGGCTTCCGCAACGACGACGGCAGCCGCACTCCCTTGCAGTGGGGCAACCTTAACAAAAACATCTACATTGACCCCGTCAGCAAGAACTCAGGCGACGTGCAGCGGCAGACCTTTATCCTCCTCTCCAACCAGAAAGTTGTCGAGGGCGATACGGCCACAGCCGTCAAACTGCTCGAAATGAGCGAGGAGTTCTTCCCCAAGTCCAACTTCCCCAACGACCGCTTCGCTATGATGACCCTCTTCGCCTACAAGAATGTCGGCAACGAGGTCAAGGCTTACGACTTAGTCTGCGACATTTTCGACTACTATACGCAGCAGCTCACCTACGCCAAACAGCTGACGCAAAACAAGTCGACCAACGCCGACCGACTGCTGGCCGACGCCTGCTACTTCCTCTATCAGGTCGTACAGATGCGCAACCACGGCGTGATGCGCAGCCCGTTCACCAACCAGGCCGAAGTGCCCCTCACCGAAGCCGGCGAACAGCAATACCTTGCCGCCAGCCCCGACAACGCACAAAGGCTTAAGGCTGTCGACGATTTTGCCGCCAGCTCGGTCTTCCAGAACGAGGTGTTGCCGCTCATCAATACTATGCGATAAAAAGCATAACACTAACTTTTCAAGGTGCTTCGGAATCCCCGAAGCACCTTTTTTATTACCCTTCCGTCCATAATCACTCCCACATTAACGCGTTTGCGCATTCCCACACTTCTCATCATTCGTCCCTCTCACTCCCTTACCACTCCCTTATCACTCCTTTTTGGGGGGCAGGCAGGGATGCCTGCGCTCCCGGACCAACACTGGTCGTTGTACAATATATGTACAATAGTTGTACAATACTTGTACAATTGTAAACGTACAAATATTGTACAAGTATTGTACATATATTGTACAACGACCGGAGTTGGTATGGCGAAATTGTGACGGGAGCACGAAAAAAAACTTAACTTTTTTTGCTGTAATTGCTTCTTTTTGCATAATTTTGCAAAAAATTATAACAGGCATAAAATGAAAAAGAAGAAGACCACAAAGAAGGCTAAAAAGATTACTATCAGTATTGCAGCACGTGATTATGAGAAACTTACGCTGCTGGCTAAGTCGCAGCGCTCGTCGCGACCCGTCGTCGCACGCAGGCTTATAAAATCGCAACTTGCGCTCGTTACGATGGAGAAACAGGCCAAAAACGCCGAAAACCAGCTCGGCCTGTTCGATACTCTGCAGCTCGACATCCTTGGCGGCGTCGGGAAGGCTTGAGCGGTGAATTTCTTGTTCAATATTATTTTTCGAGAAACCCTTTAGTTTTTTCAAACTTTTTTCGTATATTTGCCTGTTAAATCTAATACGGTTTTGTATATATAATGATTTTGTAATGAAACGTTTATCTATATTATTTGTCGTTTTTCCGCTGTTGGCTTTTATGTTTGCCGCCTGCTCGTCGCCCGAAAAGGAGACCATCGACTCGGGTTCGATCATTATCGGACACGTCACCGACTCGCACACGTGGCACATCTGTGACTACAAGTCTAAGGACGGCACGGAGCACGCTGTGGCAATCAACCTGCCCATCATCCTTATCGACGAAGGCCACCTCGAGGTCTTCTCTTCCAAGCATTTCCACCACGGACACGCTGTCTATCAGGGCAAGAATCACACCTATGCCCTTGTCGGCGGCGGCCTGACGAAAGAGGAAATTGTTTGTGTCACTGGGCCGGTGCAAGGCTGTGAGGTGCCGGCAGATGCTTTTGTCGACGGGGAACACAATGTGTATGACTATTTGTTGGATGCCGAAGGCAACAGGGTGAAGCCCATCGACATTTCCATCACCAAGACTGCTGCGGCCATCATTATCGCTGTTACTCTACTGATAATCATTATTCTGGCTTCGGCTAAGAAGTACAAGGTGCGCAATGGTGCTCCGCACGGTATGCAGTCGCTTATCGAACTGCTGGTGCTGCACGTGCGTGACGGCATCGTCGAGCCCATCCTTGGTCACAATACACGCCGTTTCCTGCCATATCTGCTCACTCTGTTCTTCTTCATTTTCTTCTGCAACATTCTGGGACTGATACCAATATTCCCTGCCGGTGCCAACATTACAGGCAACATTGCTGTGACGGCAATTCTGGCACTCATAACCTTTATTATCACCAACTTCAACGGCAACAAGCATTATTGGAAGGATATCTTCAATACGCCCGGCGTTCCGGCCTGGCTAAAGATTTTCCCGCTGATGCCCGTTGTCGAGCTGGTGGGTGTGTTCACCAAGCCTATAGTGCTGATGATCCGACTGTTTGCCAATATGACAGCCGGCCATATTGTCATCCTCGGCTTTGTGGTTATCATCTTCATTCTGAGCAATACCCTCGGAATGGCCGTCGGCGGTGCCGTGTCGGTAGTGTCGGTGGTCTTTGCAGTGTTTATCAGTCTGTTGGAATGTCTGGTGGCATACATCCAGGCGTTCGTCTTCACGATGCTCTCGGCCCTCTATATCAGTATGGCCGTCGAGGAACCTGAAGAAGCGTAAAGAACGGAGAACGGAGAGTGGAGAACTGAGAACTGAGAACCCCTTAAGCCCCTTTCAACCTTTAAAACCTTTTAAAACCTTTTTAACCATTTAAACCCCTTAAAACCCCTATACGATTATGAAATCAATTAAAGATGTGAACTTCAAAGGCCGCAAGGTCCTTCTTCGCGTCGACTTCAACGTTCCTGTCGACGACAACAAGAATATCACCGACGACACCCGTATGCGTGAGTCGATGCCCACTATCAACAAACTCCTGGCAGACGGTGCTGCAATCATTATTATGGCCCACTTCGGACGTCCCAAGAAAGGCGGTTTCGAACCTGAATTCACGCTGGCACCCGTGGCCAAACACCTTGAGGAACTGACCGGCCGTCCCGTCAAGTTCACCCAGGCTCTGTTGGGCAGCGGTGAACCCGAGGCAATGGCCGCCGCTCTGAAAGACGGCGAGGTTATGCTGCTCGAGAACATCCGCTTCTATCCCGGCGAAACCAAAGGCGATGTGGCTCTGGCTGAACAGCTGTCGAAACTCGGCGACTGCTACATCAACGACGCTTTCGGCGCCGCTCACCGCGAGCACAGCTCGACGGCTGTCATCGCCAAGTTCTTCCCTAACGATAAGTACTTCGGTTTCCTGATGGAGAACGAGGTCTGCAACCTCGAGAAGTTGATGCAGAACCCGCCGCGTCCCTTCACCGCCATCATTGGTGGCAGCAAGGTCAGCAGCAAGATCGGCATCCTCGAGAATCTGCTCGACAAGGTTGACAATATGATCATTATCGGCGGTATGCGCTACACCTTCACCAAGGCTCTCGGCGGTAAGATCGGCAACTCCATCTGCGAGGACGACAAGCTCGACCTGGCCAAGGAGCTGATGCGCCGTATGGACGAGAAGGGTGTGAAGTACTATCTGCCCGTCGACAGTGTTATCGGCGACAAGTTTGGCAACGACGCCAACACGCAGATTGTCCCCAGCGGCGAAGTGCCCGACGGTTGGGAGAGTATGGACTGCGGTCCGGAGAGCTGCAAGGCTATCCGCGACATCATTATGGGCAGCAAGACCATCCTCTGGAACGGTCCTGCCGGTGTCTTTGAGCTCGACACCTTCGCCAAGGGTACGCGCGACATCGCTCAGAGTGTTGCTGACGCCTGCAAGCAGGGTTGCTTCGCAGCCGTTGGCGGTGGCGACTCGGTGGCCGCTGTCAAGCAGATGCACCTGGCCGACCAGATGAGCTATGTCTCCACCGGTGGCGGCGCAATGCTCGAATACCTTGAAGGCAAAGTCCTGCCCGGCATCAAGGCCATCCAGGACTAACTGTTGAATAACTCACAAAGGGCAGGATCGGTAACCAATCCTGCCTTTTTCCGTTATCTGTCTATGGCGCATTTCTTACCTATAACGTTGGATGAGGTGAAGCGGCTCGGGTGGTCGCAGGTGGATGTCGTGCTTGTCACGGGGGATGCCTATATCGACCATCCGGCGTTCGGTACTGCCGTCATCGGGCGAACGCTCGAGGCAGCAGGATACAATGTGGCCATCATTCCGCAGCCCAACTGGAGGGACGACTTGCGCGACTTTCGCAAGTTCGGTGCTCCGCGCCTGTTTTTTGGTGTAACGGCAGGGGCGATGGACTCGATGGTGAACCACTATACCGCTGCCCGCCGTCTGCGCCACGACGACGCCTACACTCCAGGCGGTCAGGCAGGATTCCGTCCTGACAGAGCGACATACGTCTATTCGCGCATCCTCAAGCAACTATACCCCGATACGCCGGTCATCATTGCCGGCATTGAGGCTTCGATGCGGCGTCTGGCGCACTACGACTACTGGGACGACAAACTGTTTCCCAGCATCTTGGCCGACACGCCTGCCGACCTGCTCAACTACGGAATGGGGGAGAGGACAACCCTCAAGATTGCCCGCCTGCTGGACGAAGGCAAAGGCATCGAGGCCTGCTATGAGCTGCCGCAAGTGGCGTATGTCCTTAGAGACCTTAAGGACTTTAGAGACCTTAAGGACTTTAGAGACCTTAAGGACTTTAAAGATCTTAAGGAACTCCACTCCTTTGAGGAGTGCCTGAAAAGCAAGCGCCTGCAGGCTGAGAATTATCATATCATTGAGCAGGAAAGCAACAAGATAGAGTGCGCCGCGCTGGTGCAAAGGCACGGTGACTGTTATATCGTTGTCAACCCGCCCGAGCCGCCAATGACGACCGAGGAGATTGACGCCAGTTTCGACTTGCCGTATATGCGACTGCCGCACCCGAAATACAAGAAGCGTGGCCCCATTCCGGCCTTCGAGATGATAAAGAACTCCGTCAACATACACCGCGGCTGTTTCGGCGGCTGCTCGTTCTGCACCATCAGCGCCCATCAAGGCAAGCAGATAGCCTCACGTAGCGAGCGCTCTATCCTTGCCGAAGTCAAGAAGATGACCGAGAGCGACGACTTCCACGGGGTGCTCAGCGACCTCGGCGGGCCGTCGGCAAATATGTGGCAGATGAGTGGCAAAAACAAGGAGTTGTGCCGCAAATGCAGCCGTTACAGCTGCATCCACCCCACGTTGTGCCGCAACCTGCAGAGCGACCATAGGCCGCTGATGGAGCTTTATCGCAAGGTGGCAGCGATGCCGGGCATCAAGCACGTTTACATAGGCAGCGGTATACGCTGCGACCTTTTCAGCAACGAGAACCGCGGCTGGGAATACTTTCGCGAGGTGGTGCTGCACCACGTCAGCGGTCGACTCAAAGTGGCACCTGAACATACCTCGTCGGCGGTACTGAAGTTTATGCGAAAGCCCGACTTTGACCTCTTCATTAGAACCAAACAGCAGTTTGACGAGATATGCCGCAAGTCGGGATTGCGCTACCAGCTGATACCATATTTCATCAGTTCGCACCCGGGCTGCCGCCTCAAGGATATGGCCGACCTTGCGGTGCAGATGAAGCGGATGGGCTACCGCTTGGAGCAGATACAGGACTTCACGCCCACGCCGATGACGCTCTCCACCGAAATGTACTACACCGGCATCAATCCTGACACTATGGAGCCAGTATTTGTTGCCCGTCACCCCAACGAGAAGCAGCAGCAGCGTCAAATGTTCTTCTACTACAAACGCGAGGAGCAGCCCGCCATCCGCCAGTCGCTGCGCAACGCCCATCTCGACCAGTACATCAAGCAATTGAAACTTTAACCTTAACCTTAAATTTAACCTTATGACACTTCACATTTTTGCATCGCGTCTTGTTATCGCCCTTGTGTGCGGCATACTGATTGGCCTTGAGCGGCAGTTGCGTCAGCGCAGTGCAGGTCTGACCACCAATTCGCTTGTTTCGGTGGGAGCCTGCATCTTCATCCTAATCTCTGAAACTGTAATCTCGAATGCCATTGCCGGAGGCGGACTGGTCAACAACGACAACTTGCGTGTATTGGCCCAGATTGTAACTGGTATCGGCTTTCTCGGTGCAGGTGTGATACTGCGTGACGGCCTCACCATCCACGGTCTCAACTCAGCCGCCACGCTGTGGTGCTCTGCCGCTGTGGGTTCGCTGTGCGGCTACGGTTTCTGGCGCGAAGCCATTATTGCTGTGTCGGTGATACTCTTCATCAACTGGATACTCAAGTTTATAGAGCATTACCTTGAAAACCACCAGAAAGACAGTCCCTATGCCGATCCCTACGAGAAGAAGGAGAGCAAGAAGCAGGACGAGAAGTGAAGATCTGCGGCTCGCTGCCCGCTCTGTCATTTTAGGATAGTCTCAAGGAATATCTATGTTAAATAATGTTAAATTATTTATTTATTGCAGCAAAAACAGCGGTTTCTGTGACTATACTAATAAATAATGGGCAAAATGTCTTCTACATATAAGCATTCCGCGTCTAAAACCAGTGCACTTCTCAAGTCGCTGACTGCTTTGCTTATTGCCGTTTTGTTACCATTATTTTCTGTATCTCAAATTGTTATTATGCCAACTACTGGCAGCGGCGACACAACGATGAGTTATGCCGAACTCTATGACGACGGCGGGCCCTATGGCAACCATTCCTCAATATGCAATGCCAGTTATATATTCCATACGGTCAATTCGGTGGGTCGTTATCGTGTTGAAGTGCAGAGTAATTTGACGCATCCAGCAGGCAACGCCAGACTGAATGTCTACAATGGAAGTGTGATTAATTTCAACCTTATGTGCTCGTGCCCAACCGAACAAGGAGGCGTATTCTACAGCACTGGTAGTACCGTCACGGTTAATTTTACGGCCGATGATGATATGCCCACGCAAGGATTTAAGATAATACTGTGTGAGTTTGACAACGACGTTGCATCTCAACCTAATATGTCTTATACCGACAGCACCACGCTGAGGGTCAGGTGGAACGGAAGGTTCGCTTCCACGCAATGGAGGGTCGACTGGGCTATTGTATGCGAAAATGTCGATCTGGACACCTTTTTCGCCAATCCATCGAACTATACCTCCGATACTTTAAGCACCCGTGAGCTGTATATTTATAACATCCCCGTCGGATGCTGGGTGGTATACAGGATTTATGCCGACCCTGTGACGGAATGCTCCCCGACCGTCAGCGGCAACGGGCCTGTATATCAGGCTCCGTTTGTGTGCCCCTGCTTCGGTCCTGCGAATATCAGCGTTGAGGAGCTGGAAGACTCGTTGGTGGTTAGCTGGACTTCCGACACGGTGCCTGAGAGTTGGCATCTGTGGACCCTCTACGGCGAAGTCGACACTATGTTGGCAGGCACGGTGAACTCGATAACCATACCATACGATTACCCGTGCAGCGGCAGTGGGCTGCATATTGTCAACAACTGCAACTACGGCTGTAACGTACATTATTTGGCATTGCCCTCGGGCGGATGCCAGCAAACGGTGGGAAACATACAAATCGGTGCTGTAACAGCGACGTCGATAGAGGTTTTTTGGAACAATGTCGAGGATTCTGCTTCACGTTATATACTGTCGATGAGTCCGATAGGCTATAGCGGTTGGATGTTTGAAGACACGCTGGCTTATGGCGACACTTCCTATCTGTTCAATGGCCTTGCGCCGTTGACGCAATACGACTTTAAGGTGAGGGTGCTTTGTTCCGATGGCAGGCTTGGATGCTTTCCTGTTTCAAGAGTCTATACTACGCTGATGGATAACTGTATAGACTATTCTGACCCCTACAACAGCCCACAGGTTAAATATACATTCGGCAGCTATGCCAATCCGACCCAGTATAGAGGTCGCAGCATTGGTCGCCACACCGTGATGACTATCACTACACAACGCGACTTCAATACAGGTGGAATCCTCCTGTGCGTCCCGCCAGGCGAGCTGGCATCGTTCAAGCTGGGTGACGACAATGTGGGTGCTACCGGCGAAACGGTGACATACAACTACTTTGTCGACAGCGTCGACAAGGATATGCTGGTTGTGAAGTATGCCGTCGTGATGCAGAACCCCAACCATACGGCTCAAAACCAGCCGCGCTTCACAATGGAGATACTGGACGAAAACGGTGTGCTGATAGACTCGACCTGCTGCTATGCCGACTTCGTGGCTGGCAACAGTCTGGGCTGGAACACAGTGTCGGGCACCAACGTCATCTGGAAAGACTGGACCACCGTGGGCATCGACATCGCACGCTATCACGGCCAGATGATAAAGATTCGTTTCACTACCAAAGACTGCGCCGACGGCGGCCATTTCGGATATGCCTACTTTACTGTTCATTGCGACAGCAAGCGCATAGCCCTTGTCAACCTCTGCGAGTCGCTCGACTCGGTGCGGCTCAGGGCACCGGCAGGGTTTGAATACCGCTGGATGCGCGGCGACGACCCCACGGTCATATCCACCCAGAACGAGATTATGGTTCCTGCCGACAGCAGTGTCTATCGTTGCTATGCCACTTTCATAGGCAAGCCTGAATGCAACTTTGTGGTCACCTCGCGGGCTGTGCTGCCCTATCCCAAGGCAGCCTTCAATTACAGCGTGGACACCTGCGCACAAAGGATTTACCTCTACAATCGCAGCTATGTGGACATCGATTCCGTCTATCTACCTTACGTGCGGCAGACCGTCGTCGATCCCGTATGGATTGTGAACAGCGACACACTTCGGGGCGACACAGTAAGTGTCGATGCTTCTGCGTCGGTGCCATACAATATCACCCTGTTCTGTTCGCTTAGCCAGTCCATCTGCACCGACAGCACCTCCTTGCAGCTCAATCCCGCCATCAGCCATAGCCTGCGTATCATTGGTGATACAACAGCCTGCTCGGGCGATACCGTGCGTCTCTCGCTGGCAGTCGCACCGTTCGACGAAATCTCATTCCATTGGAACAACAACTCTACCGATACCCTTTGCAGCTTCATCGCCAACGCAGACACCACCCTCTTTGTCGTCTCAACCTATAAGTTCTGCACCGACACAATCTATCATAACATACGGACATTCAACAAAAACAACGATACTGTAGCGCTGGTCACCTGCTTGACGCCGATCGATACTCTCGGTTTCAATGTCGACAGCTCAGGCATCTATACACATTACTACACCAATCGCTTTGGCTGCGATTCGCTTATTAGCCTCAACCTCCTTATCCACCCCTCATACTACGACACCGTCAGCACCGTCACCTGCAACGAGCCCTTCATCAACGGCGAATTCAGCGAAGATTCAACCGGCACCTACACCCATATCTACTCCACAGTGAACGGATGCGACAGCATATACCACCTTCAGTTTTACAGGCACCCGTTGTTCGCCGACACTACCGATGCCGAAATACTCTATGGCGACACCTACACCTTCCACAACACCACCTACGATGCCACCGGCCAATACCAAAGCGTCTATATCGACCGCTATGGATGCGACAGCACCTATGCACTCAATCTCAACGTCATACACCTCTGGTTCCCCAACGCCGTAACACCCAATGGCGACGGCTACAGCGACATACTCGAGATTGTGGGACTGCTTGGCTCCACCATTCTCGACACGCCAAAAATCTATGTCTACGACCGTTGGGGACGGCTCATATACCGCTGCGAAAACATACAGTCGCGCAACGACTTCTGGGACCCGAACAAGACCGCCAGTCCCGACGGCACCTACTTCTACCGCTTCATTGTCTCCACACCCAACCGCACAATAACACACAACAGCATTGTCGAAGTTGCCCGCACTCATTAAAACAATAACTTTAAACTCAAAACATTAAACAGTAAACTCATTATGACAGAATATATCGTTACCGGCCGTTCCAACGGCACCACGCGCCTCGGTTCACCCTATTGCAACCTCAAAGTCAAAAACCTCGACGAAGAGTTCACCCTCGCCGTATGGGAAGTCGCTCCCGACGATCCACCCCTTGTTGGACAGCTCGTCACCTTCATCAACATACAGAACAATGACGGCAAGCGCTCGGCCCGCAAGGGCGATATGCGGCCCCTCGCAATGCCCGACGCCAGTCACCCCCTCTATGCCCTCCTGCCGCGCCCCATACAGCGCCAGCTCTGGGACCAGACCATCGCCGCACTCCTCGCCCTCTGTCCCGACAGCCCCTACCGCGATATGATCAGCGACGTCGCCGCAAAGCTCTACCAGCCCTACTCGCAATACCCCGCGGCCAGCAGCATCCACCACGCCTTCCGCGGCGGACTCCTCAACCACGTCCACCAGATGCTCTCTATGCTGCAGGGCATCGCTCCCTGTATGCCATATCCCATCCGCGTCGACCATTGCATCCTCGCCATCCTCTTCCACGACTACGGCAAAGTCCACACCTACAGCCGCGACGGTGAGGCCCAGCGCGAAGACGTACTGCTCGGCCACATCTACATCTCCGCCGTCGCGTTGCAGCGCGAACTCGAACGCCGCGAAGTTCCGCAGGATGAAATACAGCGCATCGTCCACATTGTCCTCTCCCACCACGGACAGCGTGAGTGGGGCTCGCCCGTCGTCCCCTGCTCGCAAGAGGCAATGCTCGTCCACTTCCTCGACAACCTATCTGCCAAAAGCGACACCATTGAAGGCAGTCCCGATATGGAATACGTCAGCGCTCTCGGCACACGGGTACCAAAGATGTGAGAACGGAGCGCAGGCATCCTGCCTGCAATGAACGGAGAGCGGAGAGCAGGCATCCTGCCTGCAATGAACGGAGAGCGGAGAACGAAGAGCGGAGAGCTAAATGGACACACGCCACACTCCTGCGGGGCACCCCCTCTAACTTAGAGGGGGAATGAATGGAGATTGGACTTTGCAAATCCGTAGGGGCGTACCCCCGTGTACGCCCCTCATTTTTTTTCGCCTCAAAATATGCCCGAAAAACGTCTCAAAAAATGCCTAAAATGGGTGTTTTGACTTAATTGGTTGATATTCAACCATATACTCATAATATCAACGCTGTATTATAACCGCTTCATCTCCAGTGCTTTATAGAGGCATCTTCGTTCGTTGTCCGTTCGTTGTCCGTTTGTTGTCCGATTGTTGTCCGATCATTGATCGGACAACAATCGGACAACAAACGGACAACGAACGGACAACGAGTGGAGTTGGTGCGGCGAAAAAACAGCTGTTTTACGTCGAAAATCCGATTTCGCTGGGGTGATGGGCCAACTTCGTTTTGCCGTGACAATATTTTTTTTGCCGTGTCGTAAAGTTTGTGTATCTTTGCATCGCGAAATATGTATTTAATGAAATCCGATAATATTGTCAACTCAAAACATTTTCAGCAATGAACATCCATATTGTACAGCATAATGTAAGCACCAATAATCCTGAAGAGAATTTGAAATGGATAATGAGCGAGCTTGAAACGCAGGGGTCGAGAGAGGCCCTGCTGACGGTCTTTCCCGCCTGCACTCTGTGTGGCTATCCGCTGTTCGGCTCGGCGGCGTATGCCGACATCCAGAAGCGCTCGCAGGCCGCTCTGCAGCAACTTGTCGATATGTCTGAACACAGGGCCTTCCTGGTGGGACTTCCGCTGCAGATTCAGGACAAGGGGCTGTGCAACGCCATAGTCTTCGTGCAGAACTGCGCTATCCGCGCCATCGTGACGAAGAAGTACCTGGCCCCCGACGAGCAGAAATACTTTGTGCGCGGAGAGGGCGTGCAGACAATCAACTTCCAAGGCCAGCAGATAGCCATTGGCTTCTATGAGGACCTGAAAGAACTGACGAAGGGCCACGCTGAGCAACCTGACATCATCATCTGCTGCGGCTGCAACATATTCGACTACAACAAGCCCTACAGCATCCGCTACCGAATGCACAAGATTGTGGAGAACCTCAACGCTTCGCTGGTCTTCGTGAACCGCACGGGCGGCGAGGGTTCGTTCCTCTATGCGGGCGGCTCGATGGCAATGAACGCCGCGGGCTCGCTGCTGAGCCAGTTCCCTTACTTCGAGGAGTTCAGCCAGTCGGTCGACTTGCAGCTGATAGGCTCGATAGAGGACGAGAAGCCCGAGGCGGTGGAGCTGGTCTACAAGGCACTGGTGATGGGACTGCGCGAGTATTTCGCCAAAAACCGCCAAAGCCGCGCGGTGCTGGGATTGAGCGGCGGCATCGACTCGGCGCTTGTCTGTGCACTGGCTGTGGCCGCACTGGGTCCGGAGAATGTGCACGGTATACTGATGCCGTCGCAGTATTCGACCGACCACTCGGTCAAGGATGCGGAGGATCTGGCCAACAATCTGGGCATAAAGTACGATATTGTGCCTATAAAGAACTGCTTCGACGCCCTGCGCAAAACGATGAAGCCTGTCTTTGGCGAGCGCGCGGAGGATGTGACTGAGGAGAATATGCAGGCACGTATACGCGGCACGATTTTGATGTCGTATTCGAACAAGTTCGGGGCGCTGACGCTCAACACAACCAACAAGAGCGAGGCGGCAATGGGCTACGGCACGCTGTATGGCGACAGCTGCGGAGCTCTGTCGGTGATTGGCGACCTGTACAAGACCGAGGTCTACCAACTGTCGGAATGGATCAACCGCGAGCGCGAAATCATACCGTGGAACTCGATACGCAAGGTTCCATCGGCCGAGTTGCGTCCGGGACAGAAGGACAGCGACTCGCTGCCCGACTATGCTCTGCTCGACACCATATTGAACCTGCACATTGAGGAGCAGCTGTCGGCCGAGGAAATTGTGGAAGAGGGCTACGACGCCGAACTGGTAGGCGAGGTGCTTCGCAAGGTGCGCATCAACGAATGGAAGCGCCTGCAGTTCGCCCCGCAGCTCAAGGTGTCGCCGATGACTTTTGGACTGGACCGCAGGGTGCCCATCAGCTGAGAAAGGCGGCTGTTATAAATGGATGCACTAAGGCTGGCAGAGAAATATGTGACCGATACCAATGTGTCGGTCTTCCTGACAGGAAAAGCCGGTACTGGAAAGACTACTTTTCTGCACCAGATAGCCTCGACGGTGAACAAGCGTTGTGTGGTGCTGGCACCCACGGGCGTCGCCGCCGTCAACGCCGCGGGCGTTACGATACACAGTTTCTTCCAGCTGCCATTGTGCCCCTATCTGCCTGATGTTAAGGAACTCGTCACCGAGTATCAGATGCCCGACAAGTACAAGTCGCTGCGCAAGGAGAAGATAAACATCATCCGCACACTGGACCTTATCATCATCGACGAAATCAGTATGGTCCGCGCCGACTTGCTCGACGCGGTGGATATGACGCTTAGGCACTACCGGCGCAGCGGCAAACCCTTTGGCGGGGTGCAGCTGTTGATGATAGGCGACGTGCAGCAGCTGCCGCCTGTGGTGAAGGACGACGAGCGCCCTTACATTGAGCAGGTCTATCCGTCGCCGTTCTTCTTCAACAGCAAGGCGCTTAAGCAGATACACTATGTGACGATAGAGCTGACGCACATCTTTCGCCAGCAGGACAACAACTTCATAGGGCTGCTGAACAATATCCGCGAGAACCGTTTCGACAAGGCTACCCTCGATGCACTCAACGCACGCTGCAATCCAGGCTTCAACCCGCCCGATACGGAGGGATATATTCGCCTGACGACGCACAACTACCAGGCAAACGAGGTCAATCACCGCAAGCTGGCGGCACTGGATTCGGAGCCTGTAACGTTGCGAGCCGACGTCGACGGCAACTTTCCCGAAACATCGTTCCCGACCGACCACGAACTGGTGCTGAAGAAAGGGGCGCAGGTGATGTTCGTCAAGAACGACACCAGCGGCAAGGGCGAATTCTTCAATGGCAAAATAGCCACCGTGGAAGGATATGACGCCGACGAGGGTGTGGCGGTGGTTGACAGCGAAGGCAACCATATCGTTGTGCACAGAGAGCGATGGGACAACATCAAATATGAGATTGACGCTGCCGACAACCAGATAAAGCAGAAGGTGGACGGTACCTTTGTGCAGTTCCCGCTCCGTCTGGCGTGGGCGATAACGATACACAAGAGCCAAGGATTGACGTTCGACAAGGTGATTATAGATGCCGCATCGGCGTTCACCTACGGGCAGGTATATGTGGCTTTGAGCCGCTGCCGCACGCTTGAGGGACTGGTACTGGCAACGCCTATCTCGTCGCGTTGTGTGTTCGACAATTCCGATGTGTTGCAGTTCAACAGCACTATCCCTTCGGTTGACAAGGTACAGGCGGAGTTGGGCAGTTTCCAGTCGTCCTATTTCTTCGAGCAGCTGTATGAGTTGTTCGACATCTCTTCAATATTCCACGCTGCCGAACGTCTGAACCGTATCTATCAGCAGCACTTGTCGCGTATGTTGTCGGCATTGTCGCAGAAAATCAATGACTTGACGAATAATAATCTGGTCAACCTGCTGACGGTGTCGGAGAAGTTCCACAAGCAACTGGCCAATATCAGCCTTATGAACGGAGGCAACACAAGCGACGCAGCGCTGCTTGACAGGGTGGCCAAGGGAGTGGCCTATTACGAGGCGCAACTGGAGGATTACCGCCTGCAGATGGTGCCGCTGATGGAGATAGAGGTCAACAACAAAAGTGTGGCCGCCGAGCTGAAGGAGTGGTCGACCGAGTTGCGTGATGCTGTGGATTTGAAACTGAGATGTTTGAAAAGGGTGGGGGAGAACGGCTTCTCGACCGAGGTGTACAACCAGGCAAAGGTCGACTTCCTGCTGGACAAGAATCCAGGCGCCAAAGGAAAACGCGCTGCTCGTCGCAGCCAGACTTCACGACGTGCGCCGAAGGAAAAGCCCGTCAAGGAGCGTAAAGCGGCTTCGAGTGCTCCGATTGCCTCTGTAGAACCATCCGCCGAGGAAAGCATTTATGGTTTCCCGAAAGAGCCTGATACAAGAGTACAGCGTGAGCCTAAGGTAAAGGTCAAAGAGCCGAAGGAGAAGAAGCCGCCGACGTGGATGGAGTCGTTGCAGCTGTTCAGCCAGGGGATGAGCATCGAACAGATTGCGGCCCAGCGGGGCTTCACGTTCGATACCATCGCCAACCACTTGCAGAAAGCACTCGAAGCAGGGGCGTTGGGAATTGACAAACTGCTGACTTCGGAGGAATTTGACGAGCTTGTAGAGTATATGCTCGAAGGTGAGGGACATCCGTTCAAGGAGATATACGAGCACTTCGGCGGCAGATACCCTTACTACAAGATACGTGCCGCAGCCACTGCATCGAAGGATATCCGCGATATATGACAGAGGGTGCCGTATGGGAACGGGCTGGAGTACGGTAACGGTCAGGATTTCACAATACCGAAAGTGAACCTTCTCTGCAGCTTGTTGCGACAAAGGTAGAGGACAACGAAGTAGATTGCTGTCAGCAGGATTGGTATAAGAGCCGCTGCCAGTTCGTTGTGAGTGGCTGCGCTGATGGCGATTACCGCACCGACAATGATAAGTGCCGGAAGGATGTAGGCCAGCAGGACGGCATAGAGCCCGAGCCCTTCGTTTACGCTTACCGTCACACCGTCGCCAATGGAGTATTGTTTCCAATCGGCTGTTTCGACTTCCACCACTTTGTCGGCCTTGTCGACAAAGGCGCATTTCTCGTGGCCAGCACAGCTGCTGCAGGCTGACAATACTTGCATTTTGACTATTACTTTACCTTGCTTTACGTCGGTTACAAGGCCAGGATGTGTCGCTATCTGAGCCATTGGCGTGAGGTTGTTTATTCTTTGTCGTAGAAATGGAATTTGATGAATTTGGGATAGGTCTTGCAACTCTTGACACACTTGCCTCGAGGGTTGATTTTGTATACGTTGCCGTTGTAAACGACCTCGGCGCGTCCCCACTCGAAATAGGAGGCGTCGCTGAAGTAGAAGTCGCACACCTGATTGCCCTCTTTGTCGATGTAGCCCCAGCGGTTGTCTTTGCATACTGGTATGAGCCCTTCGCTGCAGTAGTGGGCCGACTCGTAGGTGACAGGAATGACGATGCGTCCTTGCTGGTCGACAAATCCGTAGCGGCCGTCTTTCTCGATTAGGGCAAGTCCGTCGGAGAAGACGTATTGGTTGGCGCGGTAGCCGCGATTGTCGTATTCGATAGGCAGAATCGTCTTTCCGCGGTCGTTGATAATTCCGTATTTGCCATCGCGTTGCACGATGGCAAAACCGTCTTCGAAGGCGGATGCGTAGTCGTAGAAACCGAAGCGCTCTTTGCCTTTGAGGTCAAGATAGGTCTGGCGCCCGTCGCGTTTCACCGTGTAGAAGCCTTCGGAATAGCCGGTTATCTGTTCATAAATGAAAGGTGTCAGCTGGCGGAAGCGCTCGTCAAAGAGGGCTGCTTTTTCAGAGATGGCGTCTACAGCGAAGAAGTGGCCGTCGAGCATAGGCGTCAGTTCTAGATACTTGAACGTGAAGACTTCCTTCCCGCTGCGGTCTATTAGTCCAAAGCGGTCGTATTTCTTTGCAACAGCATAGCCTTCGCTGAAGGTGAATGCATATTCGAACTGGGGCTTGATGGCAAGATTGTTGTTCTTGTCTATATAGCCATAGAAGGCGGTGATGCTGTCGATGTCGACAATGGCGGCGGCAAGTCCTTCGCTGAAGCCTGATGTGGTTCGGTATTGGGGTTTGATGACGAGATTGCCGGCGGTGTCGTAAAAACCATAGAGTCCGTTTTCGCGGATGCGTATCATTCCTTCGGTAGGATAGTTCACCTCTTCGTATTGGACGGGTACTATTACCTTGCCGTTGCGATTTATCATTCCGCATTGGCCATAGTCGTGGAATACAAGGCAGTAGTCGCCGTGGAATTTGTCGACAAACTTGTACTGAGGCTCGACAATGACCGTGCCGTCCTCGCGTTTGAATCCGAAAAGGCCGTCGCGCTCGGTTGTCTGGATGCCGTTGACAAAGTATAGTTCGCAGCCGCAGGATTCATCGTCGACAATGACTACGTCGTCGCCTTTGTTTGTCTGTGCCTGAAGGCAGGGAAGGGCGATGCAAAGAAGTAGCGCTAAAACTGTTGGTGCTGTTGCTTTTCTCATAAGTTTCAAGAATGTTTATATTGTCTCAATGCCGCTGTCGATCCATCCGCTTTTGCCGTCGGCTATTTTTATCTGGCGCCAGTGGTCCTGTCTGTCGGTAATGGTCAACTCGGCCCCTTCGTGCAGGATGAACTTGTCGACACTCTTGGCGTCGGGCGAACTTTTTACAACGACCATAGGCTCGATGACAACAGCTTCATCCTTATTAGTCACATTTTTTACCGAAATTGCTGCATTGATTGCTGAAAAAAGTGTGAAAAGCAACATCACGGCACCGATAATGAACATATATTTGCGCAGCTTGTACTCTCGTGCACAGAAGAATATGCAGATTGAGGCACTGAGGGCAACGGAAAACAAAATGAGGATGACTCGCCAGCCGCGTGGCGATGCGAGACTCACGATGCTCTGTGTCCATTGTACAAGGAATGACTGTGGCAGTTGCTCGATGTTGTCTGTAGCCTTGCTTCGTGCAAGAGCGAGGTTGTCTTTGATGACGGATTTGTTTGGAGCAAGGCGCTGGGCCCGACGGTAGTTGGCGATGCACAATCCTGTCTCGTCGAGGCGATAGTGGCAGTTGCCGAGATTGTAGTATATTTGCCAATTGGCATAGCCGGCGTCGACTATGGTGTTGTACAGATCGACGGCAGAGGCATAGTCGCCGCTGTCGTAGGCTTTGTTGGCTTGGATGAAGGTTTGTTGCATAGCATCGCCATTTCCGGCAATGGCAAGAGATTGTATGCTGAGTGCTATAAGTGTTGCCAATAATGTTGTTATCCTTTTCATCGTCATTATTTCTTGTTTTTGATGGCTCCTATCTGCATTATGGTGTCCATCGCCTCTTCGTAGATGGATTGTTTCTTGGTACTGCTGTCGCCAGGGGCGAAGCGCGCGAAGTCTACGTCGGCAAGGGTCTTCAGTATTCTTTCCTGCAGCGCCTGATCCACTTCTTTTTCGGCAAGATGCTGCCGTATGCTGTCGGAAGAGAGTAATGACAGCTGTATGTTGAACTTGTCGGATATGCCGCCCCACAGAGCTTTGTATATCTCTTCGTAGAATCGTTCGTCATTGCCGTCGTTAAGGTAGCGCTCGGCATTGCGCAGGCGCTTCTTGGCCAGCTTTATAGCCCGTTGCAGTTTGAGGCTGCCTTCGTCGTCTGCGATGTGCTGCTGTCTGCGGGCAAAGAAGATTATAATGCCGGCTGCAACAAAGGGCAGTATCAGCAACAGCCAGAAAACGGGTCCGGGGTGGTCTTTTCCACCTGATTGGCTGAGCTTGGCTTTGGTCTCGATGTAGTGTATATCGCTGTTCAGCTCTTTGACGTCGCTTCTTGATGTGGAAGAATGCAGCGGTTTGCCTACTTTTATGTGAATCTTGTTGCATTTAATTGTAACATAGCCACCTGTGGCAGGGTTGAAGTAGGCGTATTCAAAGTCAGGCATATCGTATTCGCCTTGAGTCTGCGGGGTCACAATCCATTCGAATGTGCGGCTTCCGCTCAAGCCGTTGTCGCCTTTGTTTATGTTGTCTATTACACGTGGCTCGTAAACTTCCATTCCTTTCGGAAAGTCGATGTGAGGAGCCTCAAGCAGACTCAGGTTGCCCCGGCCGCTGACGGTGACGCTATAGGTGAATGCTTCGTTGGCGTGCAGTTCGTTGAGGTCGCTCTTGGCTTTGATGTCGAATTGTCCAACACCGCCGGCAAAAGCGTCGGGTGCCTCTGGCAAGGGTTTGACGTTGACAGAGATTGAATTGCTTGTGAGCGATTTGACGACGGCTTCGTTACGGGTAGGGCTGAAGAACGGGTCGTCGATGAAGAAGTCGAAGATTGTACCTGTGCGCTGACGTTGCATCTGGGTCTGGATAATCGCCACCACATCGGTCTTCAGCGGGGCTATGGTCAGCTTGCCGTTCTCTTGTGGGAATAGCGCTCCACGGCGGATTTCGGCAACTTGATACTGGCGACCGTTGTATGTCTCTGTGTATTGCTTTACTTGGGTCATATCCTCACTCAGGTCTTCGCTCCAGAAGCCTTTGTTGCGCGGCAGTTTCTCTATCTGGTATTGCGTCAGCGGTACCTGTGTGTAAATCTTGTATACTATGATAGCCTCCTCGCCTTGGTACAGGTTGCTTTTGTTGATGGAGGCGCGTGCAAACAGAGTGTTGTTGTCGATGTTGGTTTTGGGTTGCGGTTGAGCCTTCTGTTGTTGCTGCTGGCTTGGGCGTGATGGCTGTCCCCATCCCCAGCCACCTTGCTGTTGTTGGTGGCCACCGTTGGGATCGGCCTTCTCTACTTTTATTGTGAAGGGCTTGCTGGAAACGGTTTTTCCGTCAACAGAACAGCTTGCGGCACCGACATTGGCAGTTCCTTCTTTGTCGGCACGAACCAATATGGTAAAGGTGTAGTTTTCAGAGACTGTTCTTCTGCCGTTGATATTCTGCTCGAAGCTGCTGTATCCTTGGCTGGGGCCACCGACTATGGTCAGGTTTTTGACCGTAGGCAGATTGAACTTGTCGGGTCTCGCATTAATGTCAAAGGTTATCTGGAATGTCTGTCCGGCCGATACTGTCTGCCGGCTTCGGACATTCATCACGGCATTCTGTGCTGCAGCCCATATTGGGAGCAGCATAACACACAATAATCCTATTTTTATTATTCTTTTCATAATCCTTTATTACGTGTTCCTACCAGTCTTTCTCTATTCTGTTGGGATTTCCTTGTGTTTTCTCTTTGTTAGCCTCTTTCATTCTTACAGCTTTCATCGTCTGTTGCTCGTTGTTCTTCATAGCATTCAGCATTTGTTCAGCCTCACGTCGACTTTGCTCTTGCTGCTTTTGGTCTTTCTGTTGTTGCTGCTGTTGCTGTTGCTGTTGCTGCTGTTGCTGTTGCTGTTGTTGTTGCTGGTTTTGCTGCTGTTGCTGTTGTTGTTGATCCTGATTCTGTTGCTGATTCTGTCCGCCACCGCCACCGCCGCTTTGCTGCTCGGGGCGCAGCAGCTGTTTGGCTAACGACAGGTTATGCTTGGCATCGTTGTTTTTGCTGTCCAAACGTAACGCCGCCTTGTACTCTTCTATTGCCTTCTTCAGGCTTGTAGCGTCATATCCTCCCGTGTCACGGGCTGCCAGAGCCTGACGCAGATGGATGTTGCCGGCATTGTAGTGGGCTTTGACTCGCTGCTCAATGGTAGCGCTGCTGTTCTTGCAAACGCGGTCGTAATAGTTGAGAGCCGTGTCGTTCTGATGCAGTTTGCCGTGGGCTACGGCACGATTGAACTGAGCTTTGGCATAGTTGCTGTCGGCAGCCATAGCGTTGCGGTAAGCGCTTACAGCCTGGCTGAATTTCTCTTTCTTCAATTCCTTGTTGCCTTGGCGTGTGGCCACGCGACGAGCCTTGGCCACCTTGTTCTTTACCTTGTAAGGGACCGTAACCTTCTCTCTTTGGTATTGGCTTAAAGTCGATTGCTCTTGCTGCCCGTTCTGCTCTTGTGCCGTGATGTGGCAGGGCATAAGTCCCAGCAGAACCAGCAACGCAATGTGCTTTTTCATTATTCTGAATCCAATCTTAAATTTCATTCTCTCTTTTCCTTCTTATGATTTTGTTTATATTGATTCTCGGGTTCCTGCGTTCGAATATGAAAACCTCAAGTATCAGGAAAAGCAGGCCTGCGGCCAGCGGATACTGGTACTGTGTCTTATATGAAGAGAACTGCGAAGCCCCGAACTTCTGGCTTTCCAGTTTCGACAGCTGCTTGACGATGTCGTCTACGGCGGCGTTGCCGTTGCCTGCGTGGGCATAAATTCCGTTGCCGGCCTTGGCTATGTCGCGAAGCATATCCTCGTTGAGGTGGGTTGTCACAACGTTGCCTTCATAGTCCTTGCGCCAGTCAACGATCTTGCCTCTGCGGTCGGTAATCGGTATCTGTCCTCCCGAGGTTGTGCCGATACCTATGGTGCAGACCATTATTCCTTGTTCTGCAGCGCGTTTGGCAGCGTCTATGGCGTCGTCCTCGTGGTTCTCGCCATCGCTTATGACCACTATCGCGCGGCTTTTGTTCGGCTCCCATTCCGGCTCGTCGGCATCGCCCTCTTCACCATAACCCAGCGTCGCCATACCCTTGTCGATGGCGTCGCCGATGGCAGTACCCTGCTGGTTGATGAGGTCGGTGTTTATCTGGTCGAGGAACATCTTGGTTGCGCTGTAGTCATTGGTCAAAGGCATCTCGATAAAGGCCTTTCCTGCAAAAACCACAAGCGATACACGGTCGCCTCCAAGGTGGCTCATAAGGTTCTGCACCACCTGTTTGCTCCTTGCCATTCGGCTGGGTTTCATATCCTGTGCCAACATACTGTTCGACACATCGATACACACAGCCATATCGATGCCTCGCTGTTCGCCTTCGGCAATGCTGCTGCCCATCTGGGGGTTGGCAAGGGCAACGATGAGTAAACCCACGCCCAGGCAAAGCAACGTCAGCTTGATTATCGGCCTGCGCCACGATGCATCGGGCTGAAGGCGTCCCATCAAAGGGGCGGAGGCGAACTCGGCCATAAGCCGCCTTTTGTGTCGTTGCCTCAGAATGTAGACAATCACCATCAAGGGGATTACTACAAGTAGCCAAAGTATCTTTATATGTTCAAAATGCATCTCGTTCGGTTTTAATTGTCAATTCTTAACAGAAGTTCCAGTCCCAAAGCAAGCAGTGCAAGTAGCAGGAAAATCTTGAATTCCTCCTTGGTTTGCTGGTATTGCGTGACATCAATGCGGGTCTTCTCTATCTTGTCAATCTGCTCAAAAATCTCGTCAAGGGAGTTCTTGTCGGTGGCCCTGTAGTAGTGCCCGCCGTTGGTATTCTCTGCCATACGGGTCAGCAGAGTCTCGTCGAGGTCGGCCTGGGCATAGAAAGGGCGTCCATACTCATCGTGATACAACACGTCGCCTCGGCTGCCCACGCCGATGGTGTACAGACGTATGCCATATTCGCCTGCAAGTTCGGCTGCGGTCTCAGGGTCGATCGAACCTCTGTTGTTCACTCCGTCGGTCAGCAGGATGATGACTTTGCTGACCGCTTTGCTCTCTTTGATGCGGTTGATGGCGGTGGCAAGGCCGTCGCCTATGGCGGTGCCGTCTTCAAGCAGGCCTGTCCGCATAGCCGACAGCTGGCGGTTCAGCACATTGTGGTCGATGGTCAAAGGAGTCTGAGTGAACGCTTCGCCGGCAAACTCGACAAGGGCTATACGGTCGCTCTTGCGTCCTTCTATGAATTTGAGTGCAACGTCTTTGGCGGCCTCAAGGCGGTTCGGCTTGAAGTCCTCGCCTTTCATACTGCCCGACACGTCCATCGTCAGCACAATGTCGATACCCTCTATCTCCATCTCCTCGCGGCTCAGCTTGCTTTGAGGGCGAGCCAGCGCCACAATGAGCAGAGTCACAGCTATGCAGCGCAGCACGAAGCGCAGATGGTACAGCCTGTACCTGAGTGTCTTGCTGCCTTCGCCGAACATATCGGTCGAAGCTATGTGCACAGGGGCTTTGATGCGCTTGTAGCGCAGAATGTACCAGACTATCATTGCCGGCACCAGCGCCAGCAGAAGCAACAGCCACGGATGAGCAAAACTAATATTGTGGAACATTATTTTCCCTCCTCCTTCTCAGCATTGTTCAACTTATGTGTCTCAGCCACTTTGCGTACAAAGTCGGTTGCAAACTGCATTGCCTGGTCGTGCTCGTAGGCCTCGGGCTGCGATTTGGCGAATTTCACCATATCGGCTTTCTGGAGCAGCTGTCGCAACAGGCTCTCGCTCTCCTCGCTCCAGTCCTCGATGCCGTGGAACGCCTTAAGTGTCTGTCGTGTAGTCATCTCGGCAGCCGATATGCCATACATATTCCTGAGGAAACGGCGCACGATGTCCGTCATATCGGTATAGTATTTCTTGATTCGGCCTTTCTGCCACAACTCCTTGCGTCTCAGGGTCTCCAGCTCCGAAAGCGCCTTGCGGTCGGCAGGCACGGGCTTGGCTCCTGGCAGTGCAAGTATCGGCTTGTGCTCCTTGCGGCGCTTGAGTATCACTATGATTGCCAAAACCACAGCTGCGAGAACAAAGGCATAGACGACCCATCTCGTCACCTCCCAGAAGGTGAGCGGCTCCTTGATGTAGTCGGCATCGGCCATAGTCTTGCACTCAACTGTGTCGGCCTCGGCAACGTAAGCCACCGTCAGCACCAAGCTGTCGGACGGCGCAATCAACACAGCCTGTCCGCCGTCGGCAATGCGTATTGGCGCAACGCCCACAGGCATCCGGCCGGCATCGAACGATGTGATGGTCACCTGCTGTTCTATGCTCTCCACCTTGCCCGAGGCGTCGAGCGTGGTGTCGTTGCGGCTCTCAAGGGCTTCGATGCCACCGCGCGTCAGTTCCTGCAGCGTAGGCAGCCCTATACCCTTGCCGTCGATGCCTTTCACCGTTATGCGCAGCGTCGTCTGGTCGCCGATAATGATAGAGTCGGCGTCAAGTGTCGCGCTGACGCTCGTATTGCCGTGCTTCGAAGGCAGTTGCACAGCTGCTGCTGCACTGGCGGCGGCAGAGCCTTGGGCGCTGCCGGGCGTTGCCGTTTGCGGCACGGCCTGGCGGCTGTCAGCCTGCCTTTTGTCGTTCTGCTTGCTGTCGAGCAAATCCTTGCTGTCCAGGGTGACGCGGCTGTCCACAAGCCCCTTGTTCTGGGCCTGTCCTGTGCCGGCCAATGCAAGCAGTGTGCACAATATCAGATATTTTAATCTACTGTTCACCATTCACGTTTCAAAATTCAATGTTCACAATTTATCAGTTCCTCCTCTTGAACAGCCCTATCAGAGGTTTCACGAAGTCCTGCCCCGTGCTTATGGTAACGTGGTCGATGCCGTATTTCTGCAGCAGGGCCTCGTTCTCCTCATTATAGTGCCTGCAATAGTCGGCGTAAGCCTCGCGGACAGCCTTCGACGAGGTGTCGACCCATCTCGTCTCGCCGGTCTCAAGATCCTCGAACGACACCAGTCCCATCTTGGGCAGGCTGTGCTCACGCTCGTCGTCAATCTTCAGTACTACCAGGTCGTGCTTGCCGGCTGCAATCTTCAGGGCGTTCTCATAGCCGCTGTCGTACAGGTCGCTCATCAGGAACGCCGTCGAACGCTTCTTGGTGACGTTGCTGAAATAGCGCAGGGCCTCGGCGATGTCGGTGCCGTGACCCGTAGGCTTGAAGCCGATAAGCTCCCTGATGATGCGCAGAATGTGGCTACTGCCTTTCTTGGGCGGGATGAACTTCTCTATACGGTCGCTGAACATCACCACGCCAACCTTGTCGTTGTTGTGTATGGCCGAAAAAGCCAGCGTTGCGGCAATCTCGGCTATCAGTTCCGACTTGAACTGGCTCGTGGTGCCGAAGCGGTGCGAGCCGCTGACGTCGACAAGCAGCATCACGGTCAGCTCGCGCTCCTCCTCAAACACCTTGACGTATGGATGGTTCAGGCGCGCCGTCACGTTCCAGTCTATGTTGCGCACGTCGTCGCCATACTGGTACTCGCGCACCTCGCTGAAGGCCATACCGCGCCCCTTGAAGGCGCTGTGGTATTCGCCCGAGAACATCTGCTGCGACAGCCCGCGGGCACGTATCTCAATGCGCCTGACTTGCTTGATTATGTCTCTCTCTTCCATCCCATTCTGACAATTAAACAGTTATACAAGTCCGCGGATCAGGGCACATCCACGCGGTTCAGAATCTCGTTTACAATCTCTTCGCTCTTGACATTCTCAGCCTCAGCCTCATAGGTCAGTCCGATGCGGTGGCGCAACACGTCCATAGCGATGGCGCGCACGTCCTCGGGAATCACGTAGCCGCGGCGTTTCATAAAGGCATAGCTCTTCGAGGCCTGTGCCAGGCTTATCGAGCCACGGGGCGATGCGCCGTAGCTGATCATACCCTTCAGTTTCTCAAGATGATACTGCTCGGGAAAGCGTGTGGCGAAGACGATATCGGTAATGTAGTTCTCTATCTTCTCGTCCATATAGACCTCTCTTACCAACTCTCTGGCTTTCAGTATGTCGGAGGGTTTCATCATAGCCGTCTGGCGGCTGAAGCCTTCGCCCAGACTCTGGTGCAGAATCTGGCGCTCCTCCTGCTTGTCGGGATAGGTGATGACGACCTTCAGCATAAAACGGTCCACCTGTGCCTCGGGCAGGGGATAGGTGCCTTCCTGCTCGATGGGGTTCTGGGTTGCCATTACGAGGAAGGGCTCCTCGAGTTTGAAGGTGTTCTCGCCAATCGTCACCTGGCGCTCCTGCATTGCCTCGAGCAGTGCACTCTGCACCTTGGCCGGAGCACGGTTGATCTCGTCGGCCAGGATGAAGTTGGAGAAGATGGGGCCTTTCTTGACTTGGAAAGTCTCGCTCTTCTGGCTGTAAATCATAGTGCCTATCAGGTCGGCGGGCAGCAGGTCGGGAGTGAACTGGATGCGGCTGAACTTGGCATCGATGGCCTTGGCCAAAGTAGTGATGGTCAGTGTCTTGGCCAGTCCGGGCACACCTTCGAGCAGCACGTGACCGTTCGACAGCAGGCCAATCATCAGGCTCTCGACCATATGTTTCTGTCCCACAATGTTTTTGCGCATCTCCATTACCAGAGCGTCCACGATGGCGCTCTCACGCTCGATGCGCTGGTTCAGTTCTTGGATGTTTACAGGTTCGTTCATAATATTTTGAGTGATTTATTTATCTGAATTATATGCATTTAATATAATTTGGCACGCGGCTGACCCGCCTGCGAATTAATAAATTAACGTTTCACAAACGGCACTTGTCGCGAAAAATTGTTGTGAAAACATTTTTTTTGATTTTTTAACCCTGCACATCTCCCTACTCCCGCAGCGAGCCCCGACCGCTCCAAACGCCGAAAAAACGACACCTCATTTCCAGACCTTTAAGGCACCAACTCCGTCCGTTGTACAATATATGTACAATACTTGTACAATATTTGTACGTTTACCAATTGTACAAGTATTGTACAACTATTGTACATATATTGTACAACGGACGGAGTTGGTATGGCCCAAAACGGGGCAGGGCAGAGGGCCGTTCCGGGGTGTTGATAAGCTGTTGAGAAATATTTTTTTTAATTTTCTCGGCGAAAAATGTGTCTATTCCAAAAAAAAGACATATCTTTGCATATTGTATTTTTACGCAGAAATCAAAAATCTAATTAATTATTAATATCTTATGAAAAGTAAAAAAGTACTAATCGGCTTATTTGTCGCTGCTTTTGTAGGCGGAGTGCACTTTTCGTCTGCCCAGCCAAAGGCAAATTACCAGAACAATCTTGTCGAAATCGGCCCCGATAATATCGCCGGCCGCGTGCGTGCCATCGTGGTCGATGACGCCGATCCGAACCACACTACTCTCTATGCTGGTGGCGTCGCCGGCGGCCTGTTCAAAAAAGTAGGCAATGAACTATGGCAGTATATCCCTTACACTAACAACGACCAGGAAATCACCCTCCCCATATCTTGTATGATTCAGCTTCCGGACAATTCGCTCCTTATCGGTACAGGCGAGGGTTTTGTTGAGGAACACGGTGTCAACATCAGCCGTATGTCCCCCAACGGACGCGGTGTGTATCACTTCAATCCTGGCGACAACAGCTTTACGCTGGTTAGCTCCACCAACCCCGTGGCTAATTCCGACTGGACTTTTGTCAACCGTATGGCCTACTTGGTGCGCGATGGCTTTATGTATCTTTATGCCGCCACTAACGAAGGCCTCTACCGCTGGAAGCTCAACGCCTCCAACCCCGACTGGAGCGTGGCTCCTTCGAAGGTGCTGGCCGGCAACTTCCAGGATGTGGTTGTCATCTCGGCCGACAATATCGCTTACGCCACCACCCCCAACCGCGTTTTCCGTGTGGGTAATGTGACTGGCGAGAGCGCTGCCGTGGATGTCACCAACACCAACAGCGCCTTTGCCACTGCAACCCGCATCGAACTGGCTGCCAATACAGCCCACGCCTTTGACTCGGCCTCGGGCAGCTACGTCCATACCACTTATCTCTATGCTCTTGTGGCCGACTCGAACGGTCTGCTTGACGGTGTGTTCCTGACTCACGACCAGCAGAACTGGACCCGCTTGACCACCGAGACCGTTATTCCTTTCACTAAGGAGAACCCGGGCTCGCTCAACGCTGCCATAGCTATGGACCCGCGCAACTATAAGGCTGTCTATATCGGCGGCGCCACCCTGTGGTCGGGCGAAGGCTTTGTCCCCAACTCGTACTATCAGTGGATCAAACAGTCCTACTCGGAGTCAGAACTCAACAGCGGCAACTATATGGGTTCGGTTTATTCCAACCCGATGTGCCTCCACTCGGGCATCCATCAGATTGTGCCGACCTGGACAGTCGTTGACGGCGACACTGTTTGGATGAACTACTATGCTACCGATGCCGGTGTCTTCGCCGACAGAGACGGTATGATTGGTTCGTTCCGTTCGCTCAACAAGGGTCTGAACACCGTTCAGTTCAACCATATCGCTGTTTCTCCCGACGGTTCCATCATCGGTGGCGCTGTCGACAACAGCTGCCCCTTCATCCAGTCGCGCAATGCCCACGACGGCGCCGTTCCCACCAACTCGTGGTATGACGACAATCCCAACTCGGTTATGAACCATATGGGCAACGTGCTGTGGTTTGGCAACGGCGGTGGCGTGGCCTCGTCGATGTTCCAGCAGATTCTGCCTTTCACCCGTCGCTCAATCTTCGTGTCGGCCGACCCGGGCAATTTCGTAATTCCTGGTGGCTTGTCAGGCTATATCGACATAGCCAGCTTCGGCCGTGCCTGCGCTGACTATACCGACTATACCAATACACAGACTTGGACCGTGGCCGAGGCCTTCCTCTCGGACCTCATCCACAACTCGAACCCCATACCGCAGATCAAACTGTGGGAGACCACCAATAATACTATCTGGAACGATAGCATCACCTTCGTCATCGATACTAACCTCACATACATCCACAACGGTCAGGAGCTGCCTTTGACTGGCAGCACTCAGATTGTGCCTGGCGACAGCATCCTTGTCCAGTCGAAGCCTAACTTCGATTACCCGTTCTACCACAGATTCACTGAGTCGTTCGTGGTGAAGAACAAGATGAGACACCGCGTCCATAATCCGGTCGTGAGCCGCGCCATTGTCAACGGTCGTGCAATGTCTGGTAGCGGAGCAGTATATATGACAGCCACTCCCAACTACTTCCGCAATGTGTGGGACCAGAACGAGGCTTCCAGCACCGACCCTGCAACCCTTGAGAAACTGATGCACTGGGCAACCATCTTCACTGCAGACCCGGGCTTCTCGGTAGGCGAGATTGCTTTCAGCCGTGACGGTAAGAGCGTTTATATTAATGTTATCAATGATTCTACTAAACAGAACTTCATCTTCCGTCTCTATGACTTCACCAACACTGATGTGAACAACGCTATGACTTTCAAGCGCGAGCTTGGTTTCGTGAAGACTGACTATTCCGGCAACCCCTGCATCACTCACTTCGACACCATTCTTGCTGCCAACGGCCAGTGGTTCAGCCGTCCGATGACTTCGATTACCGTTGACCCGCGTGACGGCCAGGACAACCTCGTCCTTACCTTCGGCGGCTACAACAGCACCGAGGCCAATATGGTCTATGTCAAGAACGCAAGCAACCCCACTACCCGTACCGTCAGCAACATCAACGTTACCAACAGCGCCAATGCTATGACCGTTAACGACCCCGTTCACTCGGCTCTTATCGAGTATACCACCGGTACTATCTATGCCGGTACTGAGAAGGGCGTGTTCACCGCTGCTTCGGCTACGAACCCCAGCTGGCAGAACTTCGGTGCCTTCAACGGCGTGCCTGTCACCTCTATCGTTCAGCAGACCAAGAGCCTGAAGCGTCAGCGCTATACCGTCCGCGAGGGCGTCAACGACGTTACCTATCTCTTCGCCAAGACCAAATATCCCTATGCCATCTACTTCGGCACCTATGGCCGTGGCATCTTTATGGACACCAACTATGTTGTTGACCACGAGAACGAGATCTGCAACGAGGAAGACTGGCTCGGCATCACCAATGTCGACAATGGTGAGAACCGTATGAGCATCTATCCCAACCCGGCAGCTGACTACGCTACCATCGACCTCGCTATCGTCAACGGCGGCAACGCTGTGGTGAAGATTTACGACATCACCGGCAAGATGGTCCACTCGGAGAAGCTTGGCTATCTCGGCGAGGGCGGCCACCAGTACAGCATCAACTGCTCTATGTTCAAACACGGCATCTATCTCGTGAACGTGAACATCGGCAAAGAGTCTGCTACCTCTAAACTGATCGTACGATAATAATAATTAAATAGGGAAAGAGGTACTGACTGCAAAGCAGTACCTCTTTTTTTTGCCGGACAGTATTTATAATGTATATATACATTTATATCTGATTGTCCGCCAAACCAACAACCCATAATTAAGATAATCTACCAATATGAGCAATCTTGTAGAAGAACTGAAATGGCGCGGTATGATTCACGATATGATGCCGGGCACTGAAGAACAACTCAACAAAGAGGTCACAACGGCATACGTGGGTATCGACCCCACAGCCGATAGCCTGCATATAGGCCACTTGGTAAGCATTATGCTTCTCAAACACCTGCAGATGGCCGGCCACAAACCCTTGGCTGTTGTTGGCGGCGCCACAGGTATGATCGGCGACCCGTCGTTCAAGGCCGCCGAGCGTAAACTGCTTACTCCTGAGGAAATACAGCACAATGTGAGTTGCATCAAGAAGCAGCTGGAACGCTTCCTCGATTTCGACAGCCCTGTCAATGGTGCCGAGATCTTGAACAACTATGATTGGATGAAGGACTATCTGTTCCTTGATTTTATCCGCGATGTGGGCAAGCATATTACCGTTAACTATATGATGACCAAGGACTCTGTCAAGAAACGTATGGAGACCGGCATCTCGTTCACGGAGTTCAGCTACCAGCTGCTGCAGGGCTATGATTTCCTGACGCTTTATCGCACCAAGGGGTGCAAACTGCAGATGGGCGGCAGCGATCAGTGGGGCAACATCACTACCGGCACGGAACTGATCCGCCGTATGGAAGGTGGCGAGGCTTTCGCATTGACTTGCCCGCTCATTACCAAGGCTGACGGCACTAAGTTCGGCAAGACTGAGGGTGGCAACGTGTGGCTTGATCCCGAGAAGACCAGCCCGTATAAGTTCTATCAGTTTTGGCTTAACTGCTCGGATGTCGACACAGCACGCTATATCCGCATTTTCACCCTCTTCTCGAAAGAGGAGGTGGACGAACTGGAACGCCAGCACGCTGAGGCTCCTGAGCGTCGCATCCTTCAGAAGGCTCTGGCCAAGGATATCACTATCCGTGTGCACGGCCAGCAGGCTTACGACACTGCCATTGCCGCCAGCGAGCTCCTTTTCGGCAAGGCTACCACCGAGCAGCTCAACGCTCTGGACCGCGAAACGCTGCTCAGCGTCTTCGACGGCGTGCCGCAGTTCAACGTTAGCCGTGTCGCTATCGAGGCCAATCCGTCGCTTATCGACCTCGCCGCCGAGACGGGTATGTTCGCCAGCAAGGGCGAGATACGCCGCGAACTGAAGCAGAACAGCATTATGGTCAACAAGCAGAAGGTCGGAGAAGACTGTCGTCTTTCGGCTGCCGATATCCTTAGCTGCGGCTGCATTCTTGTTCAGAAAGGCAAGAAGAACTACTACCTTGTTAATGTAGAATAGCCTATTGAACTTTTTTTTGCGGTATTCAGCTTTATTTGTATCTTTGCAAAAAATTACTAAAACAAAACAATATGACACAAACAGGTATTAAAACATTGAGAGACAGCGCAGGTGTGCGTTGGACGGCTCTCTTGCTTTTGGCGCTTGCTATGTTTTGCGCCTACATTTTTATGGACATTCTGTCGCCCATCAAGGACTATATGGAGTCCACACGTGGCTGGGACAGCTCTTCGTTCGGCCGTATGCAGGGTGCCGAGGTGTTCCTCAACGTCTACGTGTTCTTCCTCATCTTTGCAGGTATCATCCTCGACAAGATGGGTGTCCGCTTTACAGCAGTGCTTTCTGGTGCCGTGATGCTCATTGGCGGTATCATCAAGTTCTATGCCGTAAGCGATATGTTTAAGGGCACAGGCCTCGAGGCTTGGTTCACCACCCACCTCAACTGGAATGGCGATCTGCCGATAATCGGTGCCATCCTGCCGTTTGCAGATGGTATGCCTGCTTCGGCTAAGCTTGCCGCTTGTGGTTTTATGATTTTCGGATGCGGCTGCGAGATGGCCGGCATCACTGTCAGCCGTGGTATTGTGAAGTGGTTCAAAGGTCGTGAGACCGCCCTCGCTATGGGTTCAGAGATGGCTCTGGCCCGCCTCGGTGTCGCCACCTGTATGATATTCTCACCCTTCTTTGCAAAGCTCGGTGGCGAAATCCACGTCGACAATGCCGTCAAGTTCGGTGTCGTGCTGCTCTGCATCGCTCTGATGATGTTCATCATCTACTTCTTTATGGACAAGAGACTCGACAGTCAGACCGGCGAGGCTGAGGAGAAAGACGATCCCTTCAAACTCAGCGACCTCGGCAAGATTTTCACCAGCCTCGGATTCTGGCTTGTGGCTCTGCTCTGCGTACTCTACTACAGCGCCATCTTCCCCTTCCAGAAATATGCCGTCAATATGCTGCAGTGCAACCTTGACCTCACCGCCGCTTCGCCCGACACCTTCTGGGGCCGTAACACTGTGACCATAGTGCAGTATCTCATTATGCTCGTTGTGGCCGCCTGCGCTTTCTCAAGCAACTTCATCAAGAAAAACAAGGCTCTGAAATATGGTCTTATGGGTATGGCTATCGTTGCCCTGGTGGTTTACTGCTATATGGGCTATATGCGTGGTACCGCAGAGACCATCTTTGCAGTGTTCCCGCTTCTGGCTGTGGCTATCACCCCCATCCTCGGCAGCTATGTCGACCATAAGGGCAAGGCAGCTTCGATGCTTATGCTCGGCTCCATCCTGCTGGTTGTCTGCCACCTGACCTTTGCCTTCATCCTGCCTGGTGTTTCGGCATCATCCGCTGCTGGTGGTGTTGTGGTCGCCTACGTCACCATTCTTGTGCTTGGAGCCAGCTTCTCGCTGGTGCCTGCCGCCCTGTGGCCCTCAGTGCCTAAGCTGGTTGACGAGAAGATTATCGGCTCGGCCTACGCAGCTATCTTTTGGATTCAGAATATCGGCCTCGGCTTGTTCCCGACATTGATTGGCAATGTCCTCGAAAGCTCCAACGCCAACAATGCCGCCGTCATCGCTGCAAAGGCAGCAATCGAAGCCGGCGAGGAAGGCGTCCTGGTGCCTTACGACTACAAGTGGGCTCTCGTTATGCTGGCATCCCTCGGTATTGCCGCTCTCCTTATCTCGGTCTATCTGAAAGCCGTAGACAAGAAGAAAGGCTATGGCCTTGAGGAACCCAACATCAAGCCTGAAAACTAATCTGACAGTAAACAGATGGTAAAAATAAAGAGCGCCGCCCATTCGGGCGGCGCTCTGACTTTATATTCTCCAGTCCTCAGCTCGTGGCCTGGAGAATGAACTTGTTGAAAGGCACCGAGGCGCGAAAAACCTTCATCACATAGTCCTTAAAGCCATCGCTCAACACTATGTCGTTCGGCACTTCGTGCATCGTGCAGTAGTCGTTGTATTTCAGCCAGTCGGCATACTCCCAGTCGGCAGGGTAGCCCTTAGGCACACGGCTCAACACCTTGGTGGTGAAGAACGTTCCGCCAAAATACTTCTTGTATTCCCTGTTGTTTACTATAGCCAAGAACTCGTCAGTGTTGTAGAAAATCTCTTGACGTATGGCTGCCAGTTTCTCTTTCTCGGGCATAAAGATGCCTCCTCCGAGGCTGCAGTTCCCGTGCAGACCGTAGTCTTCCTGACCAATTTGAAGGTAGTAGCCTGCCTCGCCCGAGCGTTTTATGCCGTAGCTACTGAGAAAGAAAGAGATGTGCGTCTTGTAAGGCCGCTTGTCCTGAGTGAAGCGCAGGTCGCGATAAATGCGGTATTGGCACTTCTTTGGGTCGGGGTGGCCTATTGTTGGGTCAAGTACCGAAAGTTCATCGATAATCTGCGCCGTAAAGTCTACAAATTCCTCTCGAATGGCATCAAAGCGGCTCTTGTTATCCATAAACCACTCGCGGTTGTTGTTCGCCGCCAGCTCTTCAAAGAAGGTAAAAACATCAGAGGTCATATTGCTTGTGTTGTTTGTGGAGTTTTTTTGTGGAGTTTTTGTGGAGTGATGGTGGAGTGAATGGGGAGTGAAAGGGACAATAGTGTTTGGCATATTGTATGTATGAAAAGGTATTGTCCCTCTCACTCCTCTTTCACTTCCCTCTCACTCCTCTTTCACTCCCTTCTCACTTCCCTTTCACTTCCCTCTCACTTAAGGTATTTCTCTTTGTTTGCCCAATGTTCGTTCCAGTCCTTCAGATTGCGACGCAGCAGGTTCGGGATGTCGAGCCCGTAGGGGCAGCGCGACTTGCAGATGCCGCAGTCCACGCAGTCCTCAATCTGATGCATCTTCTTGTTGAACTCCTCGGTAAGGTATACCGAATAGGGAGCACGGCGCAGGAATAGGTACATACGGTTGCAGCTCTCTATCTCGATGCCCACCGTACAGGGCTGGCAATAGCCGCATCCACGGCAGAAGTCGCCGGTCAGCTCCTTGCGGTCCTTCTCTATGCGCTGGCGCATCTCGTCATCGAGAACGGGCGGGTTGTCCTGGAATGAGATAAACTCATCCAGCTCGCTCTCGCGCTGTATGCCCCAGATGGGTTCCACGCCGGGGAACTGGGCAAGGTAGGCGTAGGCAGTGGCCGCGTGGCTTATAAGGCCGCCGCTGAGTGCCTTCATAGCGATAAAGCCTATGTTGCGTTCGGCGCACTGGTTGACGAGGTTCAGCTCCTTGTCCGACGCCAGGTAGGAGAAGGGGAACTGCAGCGTCTCGTAAAGGTCGCTGTCGATGGCCTGTTGTGCCACGGCGAGGCGGTGGTTGGTGATGCCTATATGTCTCACTTTGCCTTGACGCTGAGCCTCAAGCATAGCCTCGTATAGCCCTGTGCCGTCGCCCGGCAGCGGACAGAAATCAGGGTTGTGGAACTGGTACAGGTCCACGTAGTCGGTCTGCAGCAGCCGCAGCGATGTCTCGAGGTCTTTCCAGAAGTCTTCCACCTTCGTGGCACCGGTCTTGGTGCTGATAATCACCTTGTCGCGGCGGTCGTGCAGGGCTTTGCCCAGTTTCTCCTCGCTGTCGGTGTAGAAGCGCGCCGTGTCGAAGTAGTACATTCCGTGGTCGAAAGCTTTGTGTATCAGCTTTATTGTCTCGCCTGTCGATATTCTCTGAATGGGCAGTGCGCCAAATCCGTTTTTTGGCACCACCAGTCCCGAGCGACCAAGTGTCACTTTCATTTCTCAGCTTCTTTTGGTGTGTCGACGGTGTCGGCAACGGGTTCGTTTTTAGGTTCCGAAGTCTCCTTAAGGGGCTTCACGATGTCGAAAACGCCTTCGGTGATGCATTTCAGCAGTTGGCTCTCGACGGCGTTCTGGTACGATGTGTCGGTCAGATACTCCTGGCTCTCGCTTTCAATCTTGTTGAGGCAGGCCTCGACCTCGTCGCTCGACTCCAGTTTGTAGCATTCGCACATAGCTTTGCCAGCCTCGTTGCCCTTGCGCTGCGGGTCTTTGCCAGTGCAGGCCGAGGTGGCGGCAAGCAGCGCCAAAAGTGCCAATGCAAGTGTAAATCTCTTGTTCATAACTGTTTGTATGGAGTGGATTAATCCTATATCAAAATGCAAATTTACGAAAAAAAACTATTTCGACCTGTTCTGACAGAAAAAAAGTATTATCGGCATTGTCCCCCGTGGCATCGCCTTTTGCATTCTGCCGCCCTTTCAGGGCTTGGATTGTGGATTGTATTCGACACGCATTTTCGTGGTAGCTCACAGTCCCCCCACACTGCGCTCCGTTGTCGTTTAGTGTGAGGTTATTGAGATTGTGCCTCTTCGAGGCATCCCAAGGCCAAATATAACAAGAGCGCAGCGGACAACCTCAAAGAGGCATCCACCTCTTACCCGCACCGCGATAATTTTCGGGTTATTTATGGTAATTTGTGTTTCCAAAAAAGGTTAAAAGGAGTTGAAGGTTAAAAGGTTTAAGGGTTTAAAGGTTTGAGGATTAAAAGGTTTAAGGGTTGGAAAGGATAAATATCCGTTATTTCCGAGTAATCCGTGTTCAATAAAGTAATTCGCGTTCAAGGAACCGCTTCATTTCCATCCTTTCAAGGGACCAACTCCGTCATATGTACAATATATGTACAATACTTGTACAATATTTGTACGTTTACAATTGTACATATATTGTACAAGTATTGTACATATATTGTACAACGACCGGAGTTGGTAT
>Ga0129306_1000404_pt1 | contig 68782 bp, 71 predicted proteins | sample P827metagenome_FD_94438 | JGI IMG/M metagenome (GOLD analysis project Ga0129306, IMG submission 94438) | Capybara group fecal microbial communities from Wisconsin, USA - P827 metagenome | ecosystem: Host-associated > Mammals > Digestive system > Large intestine > Fecal | place: USA: Wisconsin... | reverse complement strand
CTCAGCTTCAAGGCGGAGGACGAAAAACAAGCAGGAAAAAGAGCCGGCGCCTTTCGGGCACCGGCTCGACCACAAACGCCCGCGGTGCGGGCGTTTACGAGGGGTTCACGTTGGCGCTTTTCTGCGAGGTCGGTGGAACGATTGCCGTCTTGTACATCCTCAAATGTCCGCTCAAGTCGCATGGTTGCACCATTCTACCTTGACGCTAAAGGGCGTTCCTGCCATTTTCGCGCACGGTTTTCTCCGTTTTGCCGAAGCCTCACCGCTCATATCCCCTGTCATCCAAATTGTGAACTCTTTGATAACTCACAGTTTTGAGGATAGCTATTTTCTCCTCTCTGTGATACTGTTTGCCGTTGCAAAAGCAATAGCAGAAAGGAGAGAATCAGCATGGCACAGCGGAAACTGCTCACCAACGGCAACTCATTTGTCAGAACGGATGGGCGCTGGGGCGGCGTGGTCTGGTTCATGGACGAGCATGGCGAACGGAAGCGCAAGAGCTTCTCCGGCACGACCAAGGCAGAGGTCAACCGGAAGATGACCGACTACGTCGCCGCGTTCGACAAGATGGTTGCAGAGAGCGACGAAGCGAAGAAGCCCTTGCAGGAGAGCATGGCAGCCTGGTTGAAAGTATTCAAGTTCCCGACCGTAGAACGCGGCAGCTATGACCGTCTCGAATGCACCGCGAAGCATCAGGTTTACCCCCTGCTCGGCATGAAGCTGGTCGGGGACGTCACCTCGGCGGATGTCCAGAAGTTGCTCAACCACTGGATGAACGCGGGCTACGCCTACAACACGGTCAAAAAGGTCTACAACCTGCTCACCGACTACTTCCGCTACCTGACACAGCAGGAGCTGATCCAGAAGAACCCGATGACGGCGGCGCCTATGATCAAGAAAGCAAACTTCCTCGCGGCGCAAGGCAAGGAAAACAAGCCCACCTTCGAGACGGTCACAACATTCACACCGGAGGAGATCGAGCGGTTCAAGGCAGAAGCGTACCGCACATGGAGCAACGGCGTGCGCATCTACCAACAAGCAGCAGCGTACACACTGATGTTCAACACAGGGATGCGGACGGGTGAGGTTCTCGGTCTGCTCAACTCCGACATCGACCTCGAAAGGCGGGTCCTACACCTTCAGCGCGGCGTGAAGGAGGTGTCCCGACGCAACGGTGCGGAGTTCACGAGCGGCAGAGAGGTCAAGGTCGGCAAGCTCAAGAGCGCGTCCAGCAAGCGCGACGTACCACTCAACCAGACGGCGGTCGACGCCATCCTCGACCTGCGCGCGGAGCGGTACTTCGGTGAGGACACGCCGCTCGTCCCTGATGAAAACGGCAACTACACGCGCCCGGTGAACTACCGTCGCCGCTACTACCGCATCCTCGAAGCGGCGGGCATCGAACAGAAGGGGCTGCACTCGATCCGCCATACGTTTGCCACGAACCTCGTCAACGGCACCAGACAGTCCGATGGGTCGATCCGCTCCCTGACGCCGAGGCAGGTCGCGGATCTGCTCGGACACTCAACGTCGGAGATCACGGAGATGTATTACGTCAAAAAGGACACGGCGCGGCTGAGCGGGATCACGGAGGGATTTGAGCTGTGAGGATGCGCAAAAATTGCACAGCTGTAATCAAAGAAAGGCCAATCACAGAGAAGAAAAATTACAGCAGCAACGGAACGAAAACCGATGCTGCTGTGATGCTCTTTTGATGCTGTACCAAACGGAAAGGTTCGCACCCGACAGCACCAGTTGGACAATTTGACGCTCGTTTACGCATCTGCGCTGAATCGCAAGTCCGTGATAAGTATGAAAAACGCCTGAAATCTCGCGATTTCAGGCGTCTTCGTGGCAGGGGCAGAAAGATTCGAACTCTCGACACGCGGTTTTGGAGGGGATGTTGAATCGCCGGCGCCGTGCGGAGGTTTGCCCGTTTGTCCGAGAATGCGGGGCTTGGGCAAGCCCTCCGCAATGCGGATTGATGCTTTATTGATGATGTGCGGGAAATCTCACACGCTCAAAACGCAGGATTCCCCATACCCCGAGAGCAGCGCGTCGTGCGTTACGAACGCCAAGCCCTCTGTCTTGGCCTGTGCGATCAGCAGACGGTCAAATGGGTCTTTGTGCGGCGGTGCATTATCATCTCGTCTTAGGCTCTCCACCGCAAGAACATGCGCGGCATTCACCGTTAGTAAATCAAATCCGGCACGGCCGCAGGCGTCATAAAAGTCCTTGCCCGAATACGGCATTTCGTTCGGATGGAGCGCGTGCTTGATAACGACTTCCCACAGAGATACGGTACTGGCGCAGACCTCGTTGTTCGCGTCCAGAATCAGCTCTCGCGCCTTCTGCGGCAGTTTCTGGTCATCCGCCAGCGCCCAAATCAAGATGTGGGTATCCAGTAACAGTTTCATAGCGCACCGCCCTCGAAAAGCGCCGCCGCTTCCGCGTCCCACTTGTCGAAGTCGGGCGAATCCACAATGATGCCCTTGCCAGCGCCCAAGCGCTTGGTCGCCGGCGTGGCAGCGTTCTGCTCATTTGTGTGCCCGCGCAGAAACTCAGGCGTCATGCTTTTGAGCAGCTCGACCAAATGTTTAACGCTCTCATCCGGCATTTTGCTGATGAGCTGATACGCCTCTTGGTAGACGGTCATGGCGTTCACCCTTTCTCACAAAAATACTACAAGTACAGTATAACACGGCAACAGGCAGAATAAAAGTATTTCTTTGCATAATCGGCTTGAAACCCAATTATTCGTAGGATAAAATATCATCGGCAGGCAGTCATCGGTGTTCATACCGCCTAAATACAGAAAATGGAGGGGCATTATGTTCTTTTTCTTTGATACTCTTTACGAAGATAGTACCATTAGAAAGGCATTTCAAATGATCTGCGCAGACAAGATGCTGTCAGATGGCTACTTTGACATGAGCATGTATATTTTTGGCCGAATCAAAAAGAGCGACATGCATTCTCTGCTAATCAGTAAAAAGTCAAATTACGCCAAGCTCTATGAGTCATCATATCCTCAACACCACAATGCATTTGATGTATGGCGTCAAAAGATTGGGGATATATCATATTCCAGCGAAGTAGCAGATGAATTGTCTCAAGCAGATGCTGTTGCTATTGTTTATTGGGTATATAGAACATTTAAAAATGCCGAAGAAAGAGTATTGTTTACAAAAGAACTATTTGGCTACATTAAAGATTTAAGTAATATATTGCACGACATTTGTTTTTCAAGGGGAGTCTTTTTTAACAAGCGAAAAGTTGAATTACATTTTCTCTCATCGGTATCTGGCCTAAATAAGTTTTTATCCGGACTCAACGCTGCTGGAAAATGCTTATTTTACCGCGGCCACGCCGACTCAAATTATCTTTTGCAAGCTTCGATAATGCGTACACCGGCTTTGCGAAAAAGCGAAAGCAAAATGTATCACGAACTCCTAATAAATTGTCCCAGCGATTTTGAGAAGTGCGCCTCTCATCTTGAGAAATTGGTAGAAATGCAGCATTACGGGTTGCCCACTCGCTTATTAGACATTACAAGGAATCCTTTGGTTGCATTATATTTCGCTTGTTGCAGTCACCCCGAATCATTTGGAGAGCTTGTCCTTATTTCCGTAGATAATAATCTGATTAAATATCCCCAAAGCGATACTGCATCCATATTGGCAAGCCTCGCGGTTTTCCCTTTTGAAAAGCAACATGAATTTCTTTCCTCTGCACTTGATCCGTCGATAGGAAAAGCTAAATTCAACCAGCAGGTCTCCAGGCTGATTCATGAAGTTCGTTTAGAAAAACCAGCTTTTCAAGCGGAAATAGAAAAAGGCGACATACTAAATAATTATGTCGTATTTGCTCTGAAGAATAACAGCCGCATTGTTAAGCAGGACGGTGCTTTTATCCTGTGCGGGTTGCAAAACAATCATCATTCATTGAATGAATTTAGGCTTTCGAATAAGAGCAAGAAAATAATCGTCCTTGTGGATAAAAAAGCAGCAATTTTGAAGCAGTTGGATATGTTTTCTATAAACCGCGCATCTCTTTTTCCGGAAATTGAATGCGTTTCAGAATACATTGTTGAGAAGTATTCCAAATAATAGATAAAATAGATTATCCGGCTATATATAGCCTTGTCCACTATCTCTTTTCGAAACATGGTGATTTATCTGTACTCATTTTGAGTGACAATACTGATAGTACCAGCATTCATACGGGTTCATGCATTGCTCGCCCGGCGCGATTTGCGGTTCCGCAGGTTCTTTCTGCATGCGGTTCAGCTCCCATATATGCTCATTAATCCAGTTGTAATAGCCCTTTGCGCGCTCCGTCACGTCAACAGGCGCAAACGGGTTGCTCTCATCCGCCCCATGAAGAACGATGTAGACCTTGTCCACCCTCACGCCGCATCGGCTTACGATGTAATACTGAAATCCCGCATCCTTCACAAACTGCTCGGATAGCTCCGAAGTGTTCTTGACCTCGTAAATATCGTAACCGGCGCCGGTTTTTCGGAGAATATCCACCGCGCAATAGTTGTTGTAATTGCTGAACGCGGCCTCGCAGATGACCGGCGTACCAGCAGTCAGATGCTCCGTCGTTCGCGTCAGCATTGCTGTTGTATCCGGAATTGTCGTGCCAGGGCGATATACGGTCATCTCTTCATAAGGACCGAACATTCCCATTGCCCTGTCGCCGAAATCATTTCCGGCATCGAGGCGGGCTTGTATCTCTTGCGGAATGATCCTCAGGCTCGGCTTGTGCCTGTCCAGCCACAGCATCTTCCGGCACTGCATCCCGCGCATGAAAGCGGTTTTTGAAATGCCCATTTCTGCCCCAGTTACGCTTCCGGCCCATCCGTTGGACGTTCCTCTTCCACTGCGTCAATGTACTTCATGATTTGTGCTTTCATATCCCGCACAACCTCATCCAATGTGCCATTCAGCATTGGGCGGAGTGCGAGATATGTCAAATTCCACATACTCTCCTTATCCGCCTCCGGAAAACGTTTGAATGCTCGGAGTATATAATCGTGTTGTTTCCAATCACTTCCCTCGCGGATGGCTACCCAAAACGGCGTTTCGCAGGTGGACGGGTTTGTCCAGAGGTCACGGTCGTAGTTCACGCATACCCAATACCCGCGAGCATTAACGGCTCTGCCATATCCTCTTCGATATGCTGTTGCCTTGACGCCCTTTGTGCTGGGGTTGAGCGATTTATCAGACTTCAGGAATTCAATCAGCTCATCAACGACTCTGTAATACCGATCTTCCTTGCGCGCCACATCCGGTCCAATATCCTCCGCCGAAAAGGGGATAAAAGCGTCACTGTCCATCTGCCGGCAAAAGCCTTCCAGTTGCTCCACATCAGAAACATACTTGAGAGCAGCCGACGCCGCAGTGCTCTTGAGCGCAGATACGACCTCGCCCCAAGTAACAATGGACATCAGCGCGCCGTCAACAGAAACGCAGAACTCGCTTTGTTCAACAATGTTCCGCTCTTCCACCAACTCTAACAGGTGCCGCCACAGCGCCTGTTTTCTGACTTCCGGACAAATGAACACAAGCCCTGTCGCGTGCTCTTGGACAAGGCGGTCAAGGTATGTATTGGGCTGGTTATCCGTCAGACCTGCGTAAAACTTCGCCTCACAGAGTACAGTTTCCTTACCGTCAGCGTTAATGCCAGCCATGTCAGGGCGTTCCTGACTATCTCCCACCGATTGGCAGACGTAGTTCAGCGTATCGGGAACATCACAGTGCAAAGCCTCGGATATGAGCCGCGTAAACGCATGATTCAGCTCCGATGATGCCGAAAGAATGTATTGAAGTGAATATGTAGCAATATCCTCCTGCGAGCCGCGGATATGCGGGTACAGGTGCGCCAGCAATGCCATGTTTACTCACCCTCCAATCAGCGCAAACTACTGAATATCTATCAATATTGAATATCATTATATCCCAAGCCAAGCTTTTCTTCAACCACTAATCATAAAGGTATTCTCTCCCTCACCCCCTGTCGCGCCGTTGTTGGCAATTTGTGACCTCGGTTCACTTCCGGCGGGTGCTGACACGGCAAAGCGGTTTGAAACCGGCGCTGCCCCCGCGTTCGGAGCGTGTGCAAAAACGCGGTCAATACCACCCTGCTCCGCTCGCGAAGGCATACAAAAAAATGACCAGCTGAAAACAAAGAGAGGATTTTTCTCCGGCAGTCTCACGGCTGAAGCCCAGTCCAAAATTTGGACTGCAATAATCAAATACGAGCGCCAGTTTTCCAATAGACAGCTCAAAATCTGGTCTGCAATAGGCAAAGAAGTGTTAAAAACAGGCCACACTCTTTCTCCGTTTCGTCAACGAGATTCTTCTCGACTTCCGGCCGCCCTTTGCGTATGTTATGTTTACATAACATACGCAAAGGAGGAACACAGCATGAAAAGCAGAAAAGGAAAGAGAGCGGCCGCGCTTGTCGCGTCGGGGATCATCCTCGGCACAGCAATCGCCGCGCCGGCGGCAGGGGCGGCGCTCACCGCGGAGCGATCCAGCCAGAAGATTGTCGTGGACGGCACGCCGGTGCAGATCGAGGCGTACAGCATACGGTTCACGCCTGTCCAAACGTGCGATACTACGTCGACGCATACGACGTGTATCACGATGGCATCTACCTCTGCACACGCTACTGCTTCATGTCGATCTGAGGGGAGGCGGCACGATGAACAACATCCTCTCCGATCTCTACCACGGCGAGCTGCGTCCCAACGAGCACGGCTACCCTGCCGACTCCGACGTCGGTATCCTGCTCGAATCGTTCGCACAGAACGAGAAATGGCTTGGGGATCTGCTCGGCGGCAAGGCGAAGGAGTACCTGCTGGAGCTTGTGAACATACACGACGAGCTGATTGGCACGATGACCTACGACAGCTTCCGCGACGGATTCATCCTCGGCGCACGGCTCGTCATGGAGGTCGTCAGCAGAAACGAATAAGCCTCGTCAGCGGAGAGCCGGACGGGAGCCCGTCCCGCTCTTTTTCTCTCCCACGAAGGACGGGCCACGCGCAGGTGAGAAGGCGCAAGGCACGGAGGAAACGGAAAGCAGGATAAAGGCGCGGCGTCTTTATCGCCGTCGCGCCAGTCACTTCTGCCCGCAGTGCGGGCAGTTTCACGGGTTCGAGAATGGCGCCAAAATCAGACGCCCAATTTGCTTTTGGAGTCACCGTTCCCGCAAAGGCGCATGGTTGAGCGGTTTCAGGCGGCGTCTTTTTCGATTTCCCGATTCAAAATGATAACAAACTGATAACTCCCGGTTTTTGCTATGGCATTTCTCTCCCCTCTGTGATAGTGTTCGTGGTTACCAAAACCAGAAGGGAGAATCATCATGGCACAGCGGAAGCTGCTCACCAACGGCAACGCGTTCACGCGCACAGATGGGCGCTGGGCGGGCGTGGTGTGGTACATGGACGAGCACGGCGAGCGGAAGCGCAAGAGCTTCTCCGGCACCAGCAAAGCCGAGGTCAACAAAAAGATGACGGACTACGTCGCCGCGTTCGAGAAGCAGATCGTCGAGAGCGACGAGGCCAAAAAATCGCTCGAAGAGAGCATGGGAAACTGGCTCCGCGTGTTCAAGTTCCCGTCCATCGAGCGCGGAAGCTACGACCGTCTCGAATGCACCGCGAAGCACCAGATCTATCCGCTGCTCGGCGGCAAGGTGGTCGGCGACGTGACCTCAGCGGACGTCCGCAAGCTGCTCAATCACTGGATGAACGAGGGCTACGCCTACACAACGGTAAAGAAGGTCTACAACCTGCTGACGGACTACTTCCGCTATCTGACGCAGCAGGAGTTGATCGCCAAGAATCCCATGACGGCCGCGCCGATGATCAAAAAGGTAAACTTCCTCGCCGCGCAGGGCAAGGAAAATCGCCCGACCTGCGAAACGGTCACGACGTTCACGCCGGAGGAAATCGAGCGGTTCAAATCGGAGTCGTACCGTACATGGAGCAACGGCGAGCGCATCTACCAGCAGGCGGCGGCCTACACGCTGATGTTCAACACGGGGCTGCGGACAGGCGAAGTCCTCGGTCTGCTCAACAGCGACGTCGACCTCGAACACCGCGTGCTGCATCTCCGGCGCGGTGTGAAGGAGGTATCCCGGCGCGACGGCGCGGAGTTCATAAGCGGGCGCGAGGTCAAAGTCGGCAAGCTCAAGAGCGCGTCGAGCAAGCGCGACGTGCCGCTCAACCAGGCGGCAATCGATGCCATCCTCGACCTGCGCGCGGAGCGGTACTTCGGCGAGGACACACCGCTGATTCCCGACGAGAACGGCGACTACACGCGCCCGGTCAACTTCCGACGCCGCTACTACCGCGTCCTCGAAGCGGCGGGCATCGAGCAGAAGGGCCTGCACTCTATCCGACACACCTTCGCTACGACGCTCGTCAATGGCGTCAAGCAACCCGACGGGACAATAAAATCCCTGACTCCCCGGCAGGTGGCGGACTTGCTCGGGCACTCGACGTCGGAGATTACCGAAATGTACTACGTCAAGAAGGACACGGCGCGGCTGGGCGGGATCACCGAGGGGTTCGAGCTGTGAGGTGTGGACAAAAAATGCGCAGCTGTAATCAAAGAAAGAGCGGTTGCCCGTAGACAGCCGCGACGCGTGGTGGTATACTCATTGGCAGTCAGACAAATCGGGATTTGACGAGGTAAGACAAATGACCATCCAAACAGTTGAACAAAACAACATATTATGTGCTGTTATTAACAGCGATGAAAAGGTATTTACAGATGCACAGTCTGCACTCGATGTGCTTATGACTGCAAAGTATGATGTAGGCACAAAGAATATCATAATTGACAAAAAACTGATTGTTGAGGACTTTTTCATCCTCAGCACTGGGCTTGCTGGTGAGATTCTGCAAAAGTACACCAACTATGGTGGACGCATTGCAATTTATGGCGATTACTCTCGCTATACCAGCAAGCCTCTCAGAGATTTTATCTATGAGAGCAATAAGGGGAAGAGTGTGTTTTTTGTTGCCACCAAGGAAGAAGCAATCGAAATGCTGACAAAGTAAATTCCAGTTTGTCGAGAAGCGCCCCCTGATGCTCTTTTGATGCTGTACCAAACGGAAGCATTCAAAAATGGCGTCACGGATTGGACAAATTGACGCTCCGCGCGGCGGGATGATGATTTCGCCAAACCGCGTACTACCTCAAATGGTAAGAAAACCGCCTGATTTCTTGCGAAATCAGGCGGTTTTTTGGCAGGGGCAGAAAGATTCGAACTCTCGACACGCGGTTTTGGAGACTTTACCTCTATCTTTTAAGTACGATTGTTTGATTTTATATAATCACTCCAAGTTTGAAATTTCCAGTAAATCCACTAATATTTCGTCTGTTTTTCGTTTTTCTCAAAAACGCCGTGCATTTTCTTTGCAAAAATGTTAGATGAGTGTTAGATGACAGTGGAAAAAGTGTTAGATGGCGTCACTCAATCATATCCCTATTTTGAAAGCCTGATCTTAGTACCCGTTCATGCCACATAACAGATGTTAAGATAAAGTTTTCAACTGTATTACGCCCTTATACATAATATGTAGTCTCGCAAAAAAACAGGCACCATAATGGTGCCTGTCTCGCGCGAGTCACTTTCTGCTGTGCATCAAATTTATAATGCTGTCTGTGTCGTTCATTTCCACGACAAAGAGCGCGTTCATCGCAGGCTGAACAACGCTATGGATGTACCCGTCGCCTCCTGCTTCCTCATAATCGCCAAAAAGTTCCCAGAACGCCTCAGACTCCATGCGTGTCCATGCAAGCTGTGGGTTGCGGTCTTTGTTTGTGTAGTATCGGTAGTTTTGCAGGAGGCTGTCACGCAGCTTGCTCCGCTCTCTTTTGTCTGCGGTCTCTTCCATCTTGCGGAGGCGCTTCTCCTGCCGTTCCTGACTTTCACGCAACTCTCGAATATCAGATTCGATTGTAGAGACCTTTTTGACTGCATCGAAAACTTCTCCAAGTTTTTCGTTTTTCTCCTGTTCGGATTTGAACCTCTTCTCAAAATAGCTCTTGGCATTTTTTCCGACATAAATCATGAAAATCAATGCCATAACCCAAGTAACGATTGTGGAAACGGTCACTCCACCGAAAAGCTCCAAAAATTGATTCTGTCCGATCATTTCGCACCACCGACTTTCTCAACGTTGTCGATGGTCATGGTGGCATTGACCACGCTCGCCATATCGCACATGCTGTCAATCAGATCTCCCACAACCTGCTCGTCGAATTGGCAATTCGCGTTCTCCGCTGCGACCCTCACCATGGCGAGTACCCACTGCTTACGGTCTTCACCGTTCCTCAGCTTGATCTCCGCTTCCTCCATGAAGTCGATAGTCAGTCGCATCAGCTTAGACCAGTTCTTCTCACGGAATAGCTTCGTAACATACTCGACGAGCTTAACAGTCAGCGGAATTGCGATTGCAAGACCGGACAAAATGTGAACAATGAGATCCACCAAAAGACTATACTTCTCCATCGTTCATCCCCTCTTTCTTTTCAGTACAAAGCAAACGGCATTCTTCCGAATGCCGTTCATTTCGCATTATATTGTCTCGTTATCATCCTGCGGTGTCGGAGCGCCCCCCTTCGTTTTCTCCACCACGTTGCTCCCGAAAATCTGCCTCACCGCAAGGATCAGAAGCTCTCCGCCCCACAGAAGCAAAAGCGCAGAAATCACGCCGGACGGCATAACCTCGCCCAGCCGGTGATACTCGTACATATTAAACATGGTGATCACGGCGCTCATGGAAAGGCAGATCACGATGATCAGATCGGCAAACAAATTTTTGCGCTTTACTTTACGTTTCATTTCTTCGCCGCCCTTTTCGCCATGATAGCCGCCTGATATCTCGGAATGAGCTGCATCGGGCGGGTTCCGTCCGTGATGCCAAGCGCCTTTGCCTCCGCAAGCTCCTCTTCCGCCCACTTAGGCGCGCTCTGCGCAGCAAGATGCTCGTTCGCCGCCGATACGATCTGTGCGCACTCTTCGGCGGTAAGGCTCTTCAAAAACTCGGCCTTCGTCATATCGAGTTCATCCCCTTTCGGATTGTTGTATTCTCTGGCGTCAACCCACCAGAAGTATTTCGCCTGCGAGAAAAACGTGTCGGGGTCGCCGTTCATACGTTCGGTTCGTTTGCTGGCAGGATCGTTGATGCGGATTTTGTCATCCGCCCACCATACGACGACATAGTGGCCGCCGTTCGTCCACAAGCCCTTCTTCATCAGCGCGATAAAGTAGTAGCCCTGCTTGAGCATGTCTTCCACCATCGTGCGGACAGGGCTTGTCTTACTCATGCAAACCGTCGGGATCATGCCGCACGAAATACCGTACTTGGCAAACACCGGCTTGAAGAACTCATACGCCGTCCCTTGGTTCGCGTAAACATATCCGTTCTCGCAAGACCACCGAAACGTCTCCGTGGGAAGGCAGGTCTTGCCGGTCAGCGTCTCGATCAACATAGCCGCGCTGGTCTGACCGCACCCGCCGCCGCCGATGGACATAGTACCCCCGTTGCAATTTAGGCGGACGTTTTTCCACCTGCTATCGGTTTGCATATAGCAAACAGGTCTTTTATTCAAGCATAACACCTCCCCAAGTGCAAGAATGGGAGAGGCAGCCGAAGCCACCTCTCCCGTGACACACCACGCCCTGTTGGACGCCGGCCGTCAACATGATGTTTGGCGGATCACTCCTCCGCCAGCTCGCCGAGACCGCTATCAATCAGCAGCTCGCGCACCTGCTCCTTCAGCTTGGCGGGCACCTGCGCGAACGTCTTCTTGCCCAGCATGATCTGTTGCGCCCAAAGCATAGCCATCATCGTTTCACCCCCTTTCCCGAATAAAAGCGTGTATAGGAAACCTCTCAGGATGTTACTCATAGACGACCTCGGACATTTCGAGCAGGCACTCGGTCAAGAACTCAAGCTGCTCGGACAGCTCCTCAACGCGCTGCAAAAGCGGACTCTTGGCAACAGGTTCCTGCTCATGCGGCTCCTCATTCGCGATGCCGGAGTCATCGTCCAGCATACCGTTTTCCGCCAGCTCGTCGCGAAGCTCGTTGTATTCGTCCTCGCTGATCTCGACGACCCTGACGGTCTTATAGTCACCGTCGTAGAACTCCAGCATCGTATCGACGTGCCAGACCTCGGAGCAGTTGGACGACAGGACACCCATTGCCGTCGCCTCGTCGCTGGTTCCGATCAGACCGTGGCTATATCGGGTCTGCGTGACATACTGCAAACCGTCCAGAGCGTCGATCACGCTGCCGTCAAAGATGACTTTGTAGTACATACTTGCACCTTCTTTCTTTTCTTCTTGTCGAACGTTTCTCGCGGCACTTCGGGAAACACCGCGAAGAACCACTTCAACATCTCCCGCCTTGTGCGGTAGGTATTGGCTCTCTTACAGTGAGCGAGCCATGAATGTGTGGAATTGATAACCGATTGCAGCGTGATCCGTCCGTCTTCATAGAGCTTGCGCAGCTTCTTGATCCGGCGGCGCTCACGCTTGATACCGCTATGCGCGGGTTTGCGGATGATCCTGCCGGAATCCAGCAGAAAATACCGCAGCTTTAGAAACGTGAATCCGCGAGAGAGCCTGACAATGTGCGTCTTCTTGCGGTTAAGCCGGATGTGCAGCTCGTCGCAGACGCGCTCGATTGCCGCAAGCACGGCGCGCAGGCGTTTCTTGCTATTGCAGAAAATCACGCCGTCGTCCATATACCGCACATAGTACGTCATGCCCTGCGCGTCCTTAATCTCATGGTCAAGCCGGTTGGCAAGCGCCAGAGACAGCACTTGGCTGATTTGGCTGCCAAGCCCAAGACCGACCTCGCCGAAGTCGTCCACGAACTGCGCCGTAATCTGGATCAGGCGCTCGTCCGCAAACATCTTCCGCAGGATCGCCTTGATGATCTCGTGATCCGCGTTGTCAAAGTATTTCGAGAAGTCGAAAACCAGCGCGTAGCCTTCGCTGCCGTACTTGCGGAAATAGCGCTGTAAATGCGCTGTCAGCCGCTTTTCGGCAAAGCCGATGCCCTTGCCCTTCATGCAAGCGCCGTTGTCGTAGATGAATGAGCGCGTCAGGACGGGGATCAGCGCGTTGTCGCACAGCGTCCTCTGCGCCGTGCGCTCCTCGATGGGAAGGCTGCGGATATGGCGCAGATGTCCGCGCTCATAGATGTCAAAATGGCGGAAGTGACCGGAACGGAAGCAGCCGTTCATCAGCTCATAATAGATACGGTAGCATTTGAGAAGCTGGTCGGTCTCGAACCGCTGTACGCTCGCCTTCCACCGGACGCCGCGACAGCATTTGGTTCCCGCCTCATACAGCCTGTCATAGTCAAACACCCTGTTGTAGTCGTCATACCTTGCGTTATGCTCACGCTTCCGCCGCTCTCTGGCGGCTTTCCGGCGCTGGTATCGCGCCTCGTGTCTGTCCTTGCTTGTCATACCGGGGAAATACCTCGCAGAGTTGAGATTGGCGATAGAAGTAACTCCATAGCGGGACTGGTCATGAAACCTGACTTGTTCGCCATTGTCAGGCCATGCAAGTAGCGTCCGGCCACCCGCGTCAAGGCATATATTTACCCTACGGAAAACCCGATTGGGAGGGTCACATTCTCCTTCTGATTCCTTTTGCTTTCGGATGCTCTGACGGCGCGAAGATCTGGCTCGCTGCCTTTTTACAGTCAGGCTCCTACTCAAACTACCGTCTCCCGATGGACAGAATGGAGACGGGAACAGAATCCGACGAACACCGTGTAGGCGTTGTTCGCGTTGTTGTTGTTGTTGACGTTGCCACTGGTGTTGATGTTGGCGAAGTTGTTCGTGTTGTTGCGGTTGGCCGATGCCGTCCATGTGTTCGACGCCGAGCCGCCGGGAACGCACTCGCCGCATCGCGCGGTCATATAGAACGTAACCCACGGGAGCGCTCAAAGCCTGTACCGCTTTGCGTCGCTCTCGATTGTGCCTTGTAATAGTTTGATCTCCGTTGCGATCAAGCCCGCCCACTTCTTCCGCTGATTGCGGTGCTTGCGGTTGGGCTTTTTGATCTTGTAGAGTTTTGCGATCTTGTTCGCAAGCGTCTTGTATAACTCGACCGCTTGCTTGAAGTGTGTGCGGCGGCGCGACACGTCCTCTCGGTAATGCGTCATGTCGCCACCATCCTTGGGCTTCACCGGAAAGATGGCGTTGCCCTGCGTAACGTGTGAAGCAGCCTCGGACGAAATCCTAGCGATGTCCTTGAGGATATACTCGCGGTACTCCTGCGGGAACTTCGCGCAGCGTTGGATCGTGTAGATCTCGATCTCGTCCGCCGTTGCGACGAATTGTGCGATGCTTTCGCCGCGTTTTCCTGTCGGGACTGAAATAGGCATCCCTTCTTTCTTGATGTACCTGAACCGATGTTGGGGTTATCCCCGTCCCTGTGCGGGACGGGGATTTTCGAGATTTCGCCGGATTAAATACCGAAGCCGACGAACACCGTGTAGGCGTTGCCCGCGCCGTAGCTGCTGTAGACGTTGCCACTGGTGTGGATGCCGGCGAAGAGGTTCGTGTAGTAGCGGGAGGCCGATGCCGCCCACGTGTACGACGCCGAGCCGTTGATGCCTCGCGTGATAATGCGGCTTGCATCGGTCGTATAGCATGGCCACCTACCGGTTCCAGCAGTAGTGCGATCACCAGAGACAGGGTTGGAATACGCGCGTTCCAGCGTGTATGCACCCTGATTGAAGTGACTATTGCTGTTCTGGAGCTCGTTCGCCAGAGGCGGAGCCATTCTGACGAGCTTCGTCTCGACCGCTTCCTTCGTCAGACCACCAAGGTTGGAGGTCAGTCTGAACGGAGTGAGGATCTTCTGGATAATCGGCGGGAACTGCTCGACCAGAGGAGCATTGGCACAGGGGTCGTTCGTGTAACGGGACTTGCCGCCAACTTCAATATCGTTGTAGAGGTCGCTGTTGAAGTAGCCGCCCGCGTTCCACATCGAACGCGCGTTGATCTTCACCGTGCCGCTGTCCGTCATCGGAATGATGAGCTTCGAGCCGGGAGCAAACTCCAGAGTGCGGTAGTTGCCGTCAGCGGTACTCATGCTCGTATCGTAGAACCTTACGCTTCCACCCGTTGCATCGACCGTGATCGCACTCGCGGAGTCGTCGTTCATGTTCCAGACGACGGTGCCGGTGAACTTCGCGCCGTCGGTACGCGCCAGATTGCAGTCCTCATAGGAGAACTGGGTGGCGAGCCTCGTCGCGGGCGCGGAGCTGTTGCGCGCGCCGGAGAAGCCCCAGGTGGTCGCCGTCTCACCGATGGTACGCACGACGTTCGTGAGGAAGGTGTACTCGGTGAACTCAATCTCGACCTGCGGGTTCTCCGCGTCGTAGGAATAGCTGTAGGTGTAACCGGCAGCTTTCTGTACCTCTTCGCCGTTGACGGTGTACCCGTACTGGTACTTGGCGGCGTAGTTCATCTGACGCGCGGTCGCGAGACCGTGCTTCATGATGAGGTGGACGGGGATCGGGTCGCCGTTCTCGTCAACCTGCAGCCAGAAACCCGCGATCTTGATGATGACGCGCTCTCTGGTGGAGAGCTTGATTTCCTTTTCCTCGTGGACATCCCACCAGAAGCTGATGTCGCAGGGAACGCCGTTGTTGTTTGTCAACGTGCCAGCGCGCGCTGCGTCGCAGACCGCCTTGATCTCGCCCCAGTCGCACTCGGAGAACGCCTTGACCTGACTCGGAACTGCGACCTTATACCACAGCGCGGTTGCCGTGGTACGACCGCCAACAGTCGTCGAGTACACATCACAGGTGTCGATAAGCTCATCGTCGTCGTTAAACGTGTCGAATCGCCAGCCGCCCCAGATGTACTCGTAGCCGTCGTCATACGGGCAGTCTTCATTGGTCAGCGGATCGGAGATCGTCGTGCCGTACTCGATGCTTTCCACCGTCGTATCCTGCCCATTGACCCAACTCACGTTATACATACGCGCTCTGGGATGGTACGTCGCCTTGACCGTGAGGTCAGCGGTGATGTTGTTCAACGGCTTATCCCAGGTGTAGAAGTCGTAGTAGTAATGCACGTCGGCGGGCTTTGCCACAGCATCCTCGGTGATGTAGCCGTAGGTGATGGGGTTCTTCGCGGTGGTGCCGTGAGGCACGCTCTCCTTGTAGACGACGGTGTCGTCATAGCTCGTGAACGTGACCATGTGGCTCAGACCGCTGTAGTTGACCGTCAGGTCGGGATACAGCGTCGCCAGAGGAGTGAGCAGACCGTCGTAGATGCTCGGAACCGTCACTGTGCCGCTGATATACGGATACGCAGTCGCGTCGTCGATTTCAGCGCCGCTCGCGTTGAGCGCCTTGCCCTGCATATCGGACGAACAGAGAAGGTGGAGCAGCGTGTCGTCCTCCAGTGTCCAGTTGACGCCCTCCAGACGGATGCGGCTCAGATTCGCGCCACGGGCGAGAAGGATCTGGTCGGTCGGGATATTCGGTGTGTTGTGAACGCGCAGATAGGTGAGGTTATTGTAGGAATCGCAGGTGAACGTCGTCAGTCCCGCGTGATCGACCACATTGATCGACGCCGTGCTCGCGGGGAGCTTGAGCGTTTCAAGGTAGCCGCCCTCCGGCAGAACGATGGACGCCAGCGCCGAACCGTTCGCGTAGACCTCCTTGATCAGGTCGCAGTTGGCGAGGTTGATCGTGCCGGACAGAGCCGTGCAGTTGCGCACGTCGAGCTTCTGCAGCATGGTCAGGGAGTCGATACCCGCGATACCGTCCAGCTTCGGGTTGACGTAGCCGGTTGCGCCGTCGCCCAGCTTCAGCTCCGTCAGGTTGACGCAGCGGGACAGGGAGATCGGCTTCGAGGGGATCAGCCCGCTCAGATCGCCGAGGCTCTTGAGGCGGCTCGCACCGCAGATTTTGACCACGATGTCGTACCAGTTACCGGCAGCCGCAGGCTTCATCTGATAGGTGTTGCCCTCCAGACACTTGCCGCCGATGTAGGAGCCGCTGTTACCCCATTCGGTGTAGCAGTAGAGCGCCTGACACGGAGCGACGTTGAACGCCAGCTCGTTCGGCGTGGAAGCCTTGTACTCGTTCAGCGCATCGTTCACGGTGTCGTACCACCAGTCGCCGTCGGTAGGCGCGACTGGAGAAGTTTCGCCGACCGTGATGGTCTGGACGCTTGCCGTCCACGCGCCGTTGTCGTAGATCTTGAGCGCTTCGTTCGCGCTGTCGTACCAGTAGTCGCCCTCGCTTGGATCGGAAGGAGCCGTATCCGCGTAGGTGAAGGGATCCTCCGGCGTGAACCACGGGTTGCGGTTGATACGGAAGGTCACATAGTCCTGAAGGTAGGTGTCGGTGAGGTACTTGGAGTACAGCATCGCAAAACGCTTCTGGATGAAGTCCTTGTGATAGGATTCCATCGTGGACTTGACGAGGTACAGGAAGCTCGGATCGTAGACCCACGCGCCCTCGCCGTTGTTCGCGCTGCCGTCCCAATAGCCGCCCTCATAGGCGTCGATGTACTTGAACTTCTCGTCCTTGTTGATGGAGACGATCGGGAGCGCGGAGGTCAGGTCGTCCACCATCGCCTTCGTGTACTTCGCCACGGTCAGGTCGTTGTTCGTGTCGGCGAGCGTGTGAACCATGCCCTTGATCTCGTTATAGAAGGCATTGTAGAACAGACGCCAAAACACGGAGTTCGCACCGTTCACGATGTCGCCGCCGTTAAAGCTGTCCCACATCTCCTTGTAGTACGGGAACTTGTCGAAACCGTTGTTGTCCGCGCCAAGGCAGGAGTCAAGGTCGTACAGCGTCGGATACCAGATGGCGAAGTCGGAGTTCACCCAATCCACGCCGTTGACGTTCATGGAACCGTCGGAACTGCGCAGGGACGCGACCGTCACGGGATCGCCGTTGGGATCAACAAGGCTCTCCGCCGTCACATCGTAGCTCGTCAGGAACATATTCTTGGCGAGGTTGTCCACCAGCAGCGGGAACTCGTTGGCGATGAAGTAGTGCAGCGTGTGCGGCAGGTTGAAGTGCTTGGTGAACTCGGCGCGGAAGATCGCGCGCTTGAGGTCATAGTCGTTCGTGTAGGTCGTGCCGTTATAGGTGCCGCCTCCCGTGGACGTGCTCGCCGCGAGGAAGTTTGCCCGCTGGCAGACCCATGTGTAGAGCATCTGGATATAGTCGAGGTTCGGAGCGAGTCCGACGTCCTCCAGATCGCCCTGATCGGGATAGCAGCTCTCCAGCGCGGCCTCCCACGTCGGGAAAGCGTCGCCGGACTCCGGCGTGCGGAGCGCCATGAGGTTGTCCGTACCGAAGTTGCAGATGGATTCGGAGTTGTCCTTATACTCCCACTTCTGGCACTTGGTCGCCACCTGACCGTCCGCGTCGTAGGTCACGGCGGCAACGCTGCCGTCGTCCAGCACGTCGGACACATCGACGCCATCCCAGAAGGAATCCGAAGCATCGGTGTCGCAGTCGTTCTCCAGACCGAAGGCGTTGGCGTTGGACTTGTCGTTGTTCAGGTTGTAGCGCCCGATGAACACGCGGGGGTCGGAAGCGGTGTCGCGCTGGAACAGCAGGATGGGATAGCCCATCACGCTCGTCTGGATGCGCGCGTCCTCCGTCTGCGGAGGCGTCGGCTCCGTGAGAATCTGCTGCCAGAAGTTCGAGTTTCCGGTGTTCGCGCTGTCGGGGCTCATGTAGTCCGCCTTGATGCAGATGGTGGAAACGGGAATGCGGTCGTCGAAGATCGGCAGCTTCACCTTGGCGAACTTGCCCTTCTTCTCGCTCCAGCGATAGAATGTGAGCTTGTAGTTCTTCTTGAGGTAATACTGCGAAGAAGTACCCTGCACGTTGTTCACGTTCACATACTTGCCGGTTTCGGGGTCGATCTCCATCAGATCCCAGCCCTCGACGATGGCGAAGCCGTCCTCGACGGTGCCGTCCGGCTTGTAGAGCTGGATACCGACCTTCACCTTGTCGCCCTTGTAGGCGGAAAGCGTGCCGGTAAGCACCATACAGGGGTACTGCTTGGCGGACAGGGCGAAGTCGATGTCGTCGTCCACAACGATGTCGTTCTGGTCGTAGACGGTGATCTTCTCGCTGATGCTCGGCAGGTCGGCGATATAGTTTTTCAGCACCTCGGCGTCGTCCAGCGCGCGCTCATAGAAGCGCATGGTGTAAACGTCGAGGATGCAGCTATCCGCGCAAAGATGCGGACGCGCCGCGTTGCTGCTGAACGAGTCGTTCTCATACGCAAGAGCCTTGGCAAGCTGGCCGTTGACGTAGATACGGATGAGTTGCTTCGCCTTGTTGTTCTCGCCGCTTTCGATGTAGTAGCCGTTCTGCTCGATCACGAAGGACAGGCGAACCTTGTCCGCAGTAGAGGAGAACGGGACGTGCGGGATATTGTTGTTGTTGATGATGTTGCCGTCCGCGTCCGTCACGATAGACATGTTGTTGGACAGCAGATATGCGCGGGACGGGAAGATCTTGATACCAAGGTTCAGCGAATCGTCCCAGATGGAGATGATCTCCTTGCTCTCGTCCGTCACGGAAGCGGTCTTGAACGCCACCTCGAAGGTGCGGCCGGAGACGGTCGGGGAGCCGGTGAACGCGATGGTGTGGCTGTTGGCGTCCGTCCAAGAGGTAGCGAAGAACGGAAGGTTGAAGTTGACCTCCGCGTCGCCGCTCAGACGAAGCACGGGATAGCCGCCGGCGTCCGTCACCCAGCCGTTCGTCTTGTAGTTGAAGCCGGTCAGCGTGCCGGTGATGGGCGTCGTCACGTTGTCCTTGCTCGTGTAGTTGGTCGTCATGACGCCCCTGCCGGAGTCGTTGTTGGAACGCCCGCTCGTGGAGAAGTTCGCAATCAGGCGGGTCGTCACGTCGCTCAGGTCGCGGTCACCGGAGATCGCGCCGATCTCGACCTCGTAGGTCTTGACGTCCTCGCCGGCAGCCAGCTCCAGATACATCGTGCCGCTCGCGGGATAGGTGGTGATGCTCCAATGCTGCACCACGTTGTTCACGATGTTGGAGAGCGTATTCTGGCTGAAATACACCTTGTCCTCGTTGGCGTCCAGCGTGTAAATACCGAGCGTCACTTCATCGGTATAGTCCTGCCCGTGCGTGAACACGGTGTAGTCCACCGTGATCGTCTCGCCGTAGGTAACAGTGGACTGGTGGAAGGTGCAGGAGAGGATCGGATCGCTGGAGCCGGTGTCATAGATCACGTCATAGAGCAGTTCGGGAGACTTCGCGCCGTCGTCGGTCTCGAAGAAGCAGCGCAGCAGGTGCGAGCCGTGACCGTAGCTGGACAGGTCGATCGCCTGCGTGATCTGGGAGTTGTGCGCCGTGCCGATATCGACGGATTCATAGAGAGTGCCATCGACATAGAAGTACATCGTCTTGCTCAGGTTCTTGCCAGTCACGCGGTACAGGAAGCTGATCGTGCCGGTATAGGTCGCGCTGTCGGAGAACGTGGAAGTCAGCGTCAGCTCCACCACGTTGACGGAGATATTGAGCGTCTTGGAAATGCCGCTCTCGCCGCCGACGACCTGAATGCGGATGGTGTTCGCGCCGGACACAAGCGCGGAAGAACAGTCGATACTGTTGCTGCCCTGATGGATATTCACGCTGTTGCCATACTGCACGAACTCACCCGCGCCGTTTTTGACAAAGTATGTCGCCGTCGCGTCCGCGCCGGTGCTTTCGCCGCCGTAGTTCTCCGCATAGGTGTAAGACAGCTCAAGGCTCTGACCAAGCGCCAGAGAGAAGCTGCTCGCGCCGGAGGTGTTGACCAGACGGCACTCATAGCTGGAGGCGCCGCCTCCGCCACCGCCGCCTGCGGGGAGCACAGTGCGGCAAAGCTCCTCGCCGTTGTTGTCGTAAAGCACGAGATAGGCGATCTCGTTCTCGTCGGTTTCGACCTCCATGCTCAAACCGGCAATACCGGCGATGATGGTCGTGCCGTTTCCGCCCTGCCGCACCTGCTTGTCGCTCAGGTAGAGCAGACTGCCGCTCTCGTCAAACTCCACGTCGTCGATGTAGTCGTCCACGAAGTCCTTGAAATCCTGCTCGATTTCGTCAAGGCGGTCTCCCGCCAGATCGTAGGTCGTGTCCTTGACGAGCGACGTGCGCATCGCCACGACCTCCGCCGTCGGCGCGTAATCGGGGTTCTCCTCGATTTCGGAGATGAGATTTTCAACGCGGGCGTTCAGCCCGTCCACGATGTCCGCATTGTCATTGAAATCCTGAACATCGACGGGATCGGTGTATTCAGGCTTCTTGAGATGTAAAGTGCTGGTATATTCCATCGGATTTACCTATCCTTTCCTTTTGATTCGGTCATGTTCCGGTCTCTTCTTCATCTTCATCTTCCTCCGCAGCAGGGGCGGCGGGAGACTGTCCGGCGAGAGCGCCCCACGTCAGCGACAGGCCAACCTCCGTCATGCTGACGGGGACGACGTTCCCGTTTGCGTCAACGCCCATCAGCTTGCCGCTCTGCTCCACGCCCTGCGCCGAGGCAACGCGCGCCGCCACTTCCGTTTTCGTGGCGATGTCCTGCGGCAGAAGCTCCTGCTCCTGCTCGTTCGCGTCCGTATAGCGGAGCTTGTCCGCCTTGTCAGCATTCACGCGGAAACGGGAAAGGACGCCAAGGTTATTGATAAAATCCAAAAACAGGTTCCCGGAATCAACGCAGGCATAGATATGCCCGATCGTCTTCGATGCCGGCAAATTATTCTGATTGCCAAACAGCAACTTCAGTGCCAAACCAATCACTCCTTTCCTTATAGTTATCCGCTCTCGGAATCAGTGTCCGAAAAGCCGTCCTTCAACATCCCCATGTAAACTTTGTCTCCTCGACGGCGTTGATGCGTTCAGACAATTCCTCAGTCTTTTCGTCCGTTGTTTTTATTGCCTTGTCAATTTTGACAAGGGCTGAATCTGCTGTATCTCCGGCGATTTCCGTACGAAAAACGAGGAATTTCTTTTGGTCGTCCGCTGCCGGAGTCAGCGGCAAGCCGAGATATGGCGTATTTGTCATTGGCCGCCTCCTTCCTCTATTGCTTCTATAGTGTGGTAGTCCAAATCGCAAAGTTTCGTTTGGTCGAGAGCAGAAAGAATCATCAAATCAAGCTCGTCAAGGATTCTCAGACGAGCGATAAGAAACTGCGGGAGCTTTGTGCCAACCATTGCGATAATTGCTTTCCTTGCATAAGCAAGCCTTGCGAAGTATCCATGCAGGAAAACACTTGCACGCGCGGACAAATGGCTGCTCACGAACACACGTTTATGCTGATGCGCCGCTCCATTCGTTGCGATCATCTTTTGCGGGGCGGTGCGCGCCACCTTGCCAACAGAGATATTCGCCCGCCCCGTTTTTGCAATCACCTTATCGTAAAAGCTGCCATAATACCGCATGAGCAAGCTATAAACCGAAATCGCCGCATAATGTACGCGCTGCGGGATACTGATTGCAAAACGCTTCATCTCACACCACCGCCTTACGCAGTCTCGTTTTCAATGCCAATAGAGATCTCGCCGGCCTTAAAGATCATCACGCTGTTCAGCTCCATCGTCCTTTCGTTGCTGAGCTGCTGATATGCGAGCAGATTGCCACCGCTCTGCGAGTCAAAAATGACATAATAGCGCATGACCCCCCAATCAGCCAGACTTTCCGGCGTTGCAACGATCTCGCTATTCTCCACCTTGCCGTTATTCGGCACGGTAAGGCAGTCGATTGGGATTCTCTCATAGCCGGTTCCGTTGGTACTCGGCTCCGTCACGCCGCTGCCATCGACATTCGGCGCGGTAGAGCTTAAACCGAGATAGTATGCAGACGGCAACGCAGGCGACTTCTTCGTACCGAAAACGTTTCCGGCGATCAAATTCAGGAAATATGTGGTAAACAAGCTCGCTCCCTCCTAACCAATTCGTGATTTATCAATGTTTTTATGGATATACATAACGCCCTGTGCTTGATCACGGTTTCCGTCCTCATCCTTGATTGTGATTTGGTAAATAAATTTTCCAAAACAATCAACGGTTTCACCCGGAGTAAGATCAACACAAATCACATGGTCTTCAAAGGAAGTGGACGACAACTTTTCCATTCCTTTTGAAATGATCGGCGTGCCATTCTTGTTGACAAAATTGATCAGCGAAAAGAACGCCTCACAACCATCCAGATTGAACGGAGTCCCGGTATCACCGTAAAAAACGTCAAACACAAGCCTCTGGGAAGACCCGCCAATGATGCTCAGCTCCGGCAGGGTATATGGGCTTGTCAATTTCATGTTGATACTCACCCCTTTACAAGTATTGGAGCGGCACCATTGAAGGTGCCGCTCGCAGTTTACGGATTCACGTTTTCAGGGACACAGGATCAGAACGTACCGGTCTGGACAGCCTCGTACGCAGCGTCGAGGTGATCCTTGTCGGTGCCGCTCATCGCGCCAGCGGTAGCGGGCGTGTTGCCATTGGTCGCGGTAGCGCAGGCAAGCGCAATGCCGTTCGCGCCGACGGACAGACCGTTCGCGTTGGAGCTGTCGATCACCACAGAAACGACGTCGCTCTCGCTGATGTCAATGCCGTTGCCCTCGGTGTAGATGTGGGCGAGATCCTTGACGTTCAGATAGATGTGGGCGTCGGTCTCGGCGGTGCCGTCGCCGTCCGCCTTGGTGTTCACCACGAAGTCGAGGTACTTGTCGCCGACGGAGAAGCCGGAGTTATCCTCGAACTTGCCGCCGGAAGCCTTGTCAGCCGCGACGACGGTATCGACGGTCGCGCTCTTGACGAGGTAATCCTTCGGGATGTTGATGTCAGCGCCGACGGCCGTGCCATCCACAGTCACCTGATAGCTGGCGGCATAGTCGTCATTGGCGGTCGACTTCTTGACCACGCTGACAGTCGGGACGTGCGCGTACAGACCCTCCTCGCCGGTGCCGGACTCAAAGCCGAGGCTGTTGCCGGTCTTCGCGGAGAGCTTCACGCTCACTTCCGGAGCGGTGGTGCTGTTGGGGCTAGCGGTATCGACTTCAATACCGTCGCCGGCGGTGATGCTGGCGACCTTGGTGTTCGCCAGAGCGCGAGCGCCGCGCACGGTCTCATCGGAGCTGGTGTCCTGCGCGGTGCCGAGCAGGTCGCTGCCAACCTTGTCGGCGTACTTCTTCGCGCCGGCGATGGTGGTGCTGGAATAGGTGTCGGTGGAGGCGTTGCCTTCGAGCGTGGTCTTCACGTCGTCGGCATAGCGCTTCGCACCCTCGATGGTGTCGTCGTCCTTGTCGTCGCTCGCGGGGTCACCGATCAGATCGGTCTTCGCGGTCGCAACGGCGTCGTCGGCGTAAGCCTTCGCGCCGTAGATGGTGTCGGCATCCTTGTCGTCGGTGCTCTCACCGATCAGAGCCGCCTCGATGCCAGCGGTGCCGGTAAAGACGTTCTGCCACGCAGTACCGTTGTGAGTATAACCGTTGCCGGTGACGGTATCGACGTAGAGGACGCCCTGCGCAGGATTGGCGGGCTTGGGAGCAAGCTCCGTGCTGGTGAAGAAGCGCACGCTCTCAGTGTAAAGGTTTGCGCCAAAGTACACCTCGCGGGTGTCGCTTACCAGATAAAACGCACTTTCACGGGATGCGCTCTCCGGCAGGTTCGCCTTGGAACCAACATAAATAAGTTTTGCCATTGTTTCTACTTCCTTTCCGACGCTTTGCGTCAAATGTTATATAGGATTTCTCCTGTGCAAAAATGGCTTTCGCCAGTTTTACCAACAAAAAAGAGACGGCGCACACCGTCTCTAATCCGCAGATCTGTTCACTTTTAGAAAAAGCCGAGCATCTGATCTGCAACTCCTTCGGCAGTCAAAACGGAATCGACCACGACATCATCGGCAGTGCCGCCCTGAGCGACCTTATACGACGTCATGCCGCCAGCAGTCACCCACGTCAGCAGAACGTCGTTGTTGCCATCGTTCTTGACATAGAACAGGTCGTCCTTCTGTGTATCAATAGGGGCGGAATCAGATGTCATTGCCCATGTGCCGTCGATATTGTAGACGCCGGTATCCAGATCGGAAATCACCACGGGATCTCCGATAATATTGATTACAGGTCTGTTTTCCAAGGTGTCATAGTTCTTAACCGTGTGCGACCCACCTCCGGAATAGCCAGTGAAAAACGGCATATCACTCATGTATATCGCCCCCTTTTCCTAATACATGTAGTAGATGTTGACGTCAACCTCATCGAAGAAAACGAGAGATGTGATGTCAATTTGATTCATACCGAGTTCAAATGCGCCGGTAAACAGCGTCAGCTTTTTGCCGTTGATTTGGATGACCGTCCCTTCCGGACAAGCAATTCCGAACTTCTTCAGCACAAGGTCGCCGTAATTCAAGATGCTGTTCGGGTTTTCGGCGATCTCATTTGCCTTGAACACATCGAGCATGTTGATGTTCGGCGTCACTGTGCCGTTAAAACAGCCGAGTTGTGCCTGCGACATGCGCCAGCCTCCTTTCTGATTTCCTTTTTATCCGCGTGCATCATCTGCTTTTGTTGCTTCATCAGCTTCGTTCTGCTGTTCAATGTCGCCCTGCGTCAGTTAAATTTCATAGTGCTGCCATCGTTGCCATCCCCTTGCGCTTCGAGAGAAACAACATCAACATCGTTGAGCGCCCTGATCACATCCTCAATAATCGCCATGCTACCGCTCAAATTGTTGAGATTCGCTCTTCCGCTGACACTTACGGCGTTCAATGCCGATAAAACTGCAGCAAGACGCTGTATGATGGACTCTTTCATTTCCAACTCTCCTTTGATTCGTGTTATTCGCCCGCACCAATCATAAGATGAAGGATGTGCATTTCTTTGACCGTAACATCCCACGGTATCTCGGATATCTGAATCGGCACAATATCCACATCCATCTCTTCTGATAAAATAGAGTCATACTCCTGCGAATAGGCAATCCGCTTTTCCGGCTCCAAATCCTGAAAAGAAATATCCTGATCCAGCCCATATCTCATCCGTAGCATATCTATGTCGGTGATAACCTGCAAATTGGCAGCCTTGATCTCTCTTAGATTCCGAAAGATTTTGTATGCCAAACCGGGATTCATCGTTTTGCTGGATTCAAAGCTCTGGACATCCCCGTCCGAATAAACATCGGCAATGTCGCTTTTTAACAGTTTCATTTACATCACTCCTTTAACAGATCATCAATCAGTTCAAAGACACTGACCTCAACAGGTCTATCTCTAAAATCATCCAAAGAGAATTTTCTGAGATGCACCTCGACAGGAGAGTTCATAAGATCAGACACAGCGCTGCTGTATGCTTCCTCCGATAGACCACACTTATCGAGAAAGTTTTTTGTTTCGGTCAGCACTCTGATTTCCTGCTCAATGATCTTGAGATTTCGCATCAAGATAGCCATGATCCAAACAGGGATTTCTGCAAAGTGGTGGTCTCTGACATCCCTTATCTGATCAGCCATTCGCTCCAACTCGATCCAATTCATATACATATCATCAATCCTCTAAGATTTCCTGATTTGCGACAGCGTTGATGCTGTCTCTCGCTCTGCCAAAGTGCGCGGTTCCGTAAATAACACCGCCGCTTGACGCATTGTTTGGCAGCGTTCCATGACCGGTCGCAGATGCTATTGCGTTCCTCGCCGCAGTAAACATCTGAGCCGTAAACGGTCTGCCGGATGTCACGTCACTTGTATCAAAAGATATTGCTGAATCTCCTGCATTTGCCCTTGCCGCATTGATGAATGAAAGAAAGTCCTTCCACTCCTTCGCCGTCAATGCAAACGGACTCCCGCTTTCGATCGGAAACGACCACTCCCAATCGTGTCCGAGCGGCGTAACGTTGTTTTCGGTCTGACAATTTGCTTTACAGGTGTTTTTACAAGTGTCGTTACATGTGTTTTTGCAGGTGTTCTTGCAGGTGTCAGAGCATCCACCTGTGCAGTTATTTCCACAACTATTGCCACAGTCGCCACTACACCCACCACTGCAACCGCCTGAACAACCACCGCTGCACCCGCTACCGCAACTTCCTGAGCAACTGCCGCTACAACCACTACCACAACTACCTGAGCAACTACCTGAGCAACCGCTACCGCAGGAAGTTCCGCACGTTCCTGCCGCAGAGCAAGAGGAGCATGTTCCGCTACATCCGCTGCCGCAGTTGATACCACAGGTGTTTGAACAGGAACCTTTGCAGGTACTACTACAACCGGTCGAACACGTTCCTGCCGCAGAGCAAGAGGAGCATGTTCCGCTACATCCGCTGCCGCAGTTGATACCACAGGTGTTTGAACAGGAACCTTTGCAGGTACTACTACAACCTCCGTAGCAGGTGTTCTGACATCCGGTTGTGCAGGAATCTGCGCATCGAGAACACGCCAATCTCACTCACCTCCTATACGTTGCATAAGAACGACCACTCTTTTTCTCCGATGAGCGCTATGGCGTCATTCTCTGGTAAGAATAATTCAATTTTGTGGTCTGCTCCTTTTTTCTTCGCTTCTTTTTTGAAATAGTACCAGCTTCCAAGTGCTCTCGCTTTGTGCATTACACAAATAAACGTTGCGCGCTTGTTGACCGTTCCGTACTTTTGATAATTGTATCCCGAACACCATGCACAACCGCTTGCGATCGGGCAATCAATACAACTCTGCTCGGATTGGCTTTGTCTGGTTACGCGGGAAAATGCCTCTTTGATTTTCTTGGTTTTCGCCGTTTTGTACGCGCCGTCATGAATGTTCCCGATAATCAACGGCTTCCGATCTTTCCCAATGGAAGACTCCATATATCGGATACATGGATAGAAGTCTCCTTTATAATCAACTGCAATCATAGATCCGACGCCACCGCACCAGTTACTCGTATCCTCATCCGTCAGCGGAGAAAAATCATTCTCGCCAAACAGAGAGACATAGCAGGAATCCTCCAAGTCATTATCAAGGATGTAGTCACCAATCTGCTTCATCTCTTGGTAAAGTGTCCTCGCGTGGACGGGCTCCCATCCTTCCTCGAAAACACAGTTTGCATGGATATATCTGTATCCGAGGTTCAGCATGTGAATAATCGCACGCGAAGTCTCGTCAATATTCTCTGGACAAAGAGTAATCTTTGTCGAGTCGTTACCAAAGCGGTTCTTCTGATCCAAAGACGCTTTGATTGCGAGATCGTAGCTGCCATGACCATTGCAGAACACCCTGCACTTATCATGCAGCTCCTTATGCCCGTCTACAGTCACACCCATAGAAATCAGATCGCCATATTTCGCCAACAGACTTTGAACCTTGTCGTCGAAATAAGCAACGCCGTTTGTGCTGAAGCTGTATCTGTGTTTGAACAACCATGGGCTATCACGCAAAACAAGCTGTTCCTCAAAATAATCAATAATCTGCGTGACCAAATCAATGTTCAACAGCGGTTCTCCACCAATGAAATCAACAATGATGCCAGAAACGAAATCGTAGGAAAATATGGAATCGTGGTCGTTCGCGGAGTCGAAAGCATAGTCGATCGCAGCCTTCGCAACATCCCATGTCATCATTTCATGCCCCTTGTTGGTCTGGTAGCAATAGGTACAGCACAGCGAGCAGTCTGTCGTGACCTGAAATGTGAATGTCAAAACAGATTTCGGCTCACCAGACGGCGATTCCTCTGGGAAAATCCTCATGATCTCCTCGGCGAAATCGCCTCTATCTTTAAGCATCCGCCACCTCGAATGTCATAACGCCGGTGTTGAAGTCAACAGTCCAGGACTTCGCTGTTTCCGCATACTCAGACGGTTTATACTTGGCTTCGAGCCGACTTTTGACCTTATCGTATTCCTTGAAGCATTTGTCGTATTCCGACAGGTATCTGTCAATAACCAAATCAGCCTCTTTGGGATTTGTCGCTCCAGTGATGAGTCTTTGTATAAGGTGCGCTCTTGCTTCCACCATGTAGTGAAGCCGCTCAAGCTCGTTACAGTCATCCTTTGCCAATTCAACAGGATAGTTCATTTTTGTTTTCCTTTCTATTTCAAAAAGTTATCCAAATGTCGCCGTATTCCCGCCAATCTCCACTGTATCGCCGGAGCTGTTTTTGTAATAAGCACCGGACGGAGTGAGGTAGAGGTCGATATTGCTCCCGGAGTGCATTCTCACACCAGCAGTTGTGACAATGACATAATTGCCAACGGTGTCATGCTCTATCTCAGCAATATTGACAGTTGACATTGCGATGCCGTTTGTTTTTTCGGTAGAAGAGATCGCTCCATGCGCACGACCGATATAGCCAAATTCGGTTCCGTTGCTGTCATACACATGGAACTTACCGCCTTTGACAGAAATTTCGTCTCCGACTATCTCAGGGGAATAGATTGTCTTTCCGCTGATAAACGTTCCACCGCTGTATGTTCCGTTTGCAATCTTTTTCGCAAGCTGTTCAGCGTATGCAGCGTCACTGGCGGCGCTGTTCGCCGCATCCTGTGCGCTGGCAATAGCATTGGTTACAGCAGATTTCCCTGTTACATTGCTCCACGAAATAGTGGCGTTCTCCCCCATTGCGACATTGCTCCCGACAACCAAATTGCTGATGGTGACAACATTCGCGTCAATGGTTCCCGCCGTGATCTTATCGGCTGTCAGGCTTTCTATATAATCTCCAGTGATGGCGTTCTTCGCCGCGTTCAGGATACTCGTGAAGGTTTCGCCGCTCTTCAACTGGAAATCGCTTGCCTTTACGACACCATTAAACACGCCGCTCGTCGCAATCACCTTGCCACGAAAATAGGCGCTTCCATCGCGTGCATCCAGATAGAAGTTCGCGTTTTTCGGCATCCCATCGCTGTCCAACTCGACATCTCCGTTCGAGTCGATAAACGCAGGAATCACCGTAGTACCGCTCGTCGTAAACAGGTTCCCCGTTCCGGCTGCAAGTCCGTAATCAGGGTGAATTACGAGTTCACCTCCGTGATCGCTCTGCATGACATACGGAGCGTTGTAGAGCCATGCGCCAGTCGCATCCACCTTGAACATCATCGTACCGTCGTCCTTGGTGTTCTCAAGGATCAGATTGTGCCCGACGTAGAGCTTACCCGCAATCACCTCGGCATTAACGCCGAATTGCACGCCGGTTTCCGGACTGGCAAAGCGGCCAATGGCAACCTTTGCCGTCTGGAAGTTATCATCTGACATAGCGATCATATCGTTGATCATGCGCACCTGAACATCAGACTCTCCGCCAATATGAATGCCGGCACCGTCGATTAAAACGCTCTGGTTGTTCGCCGCGCGAATTGAGTTGACCGCAGCATTGATCTGGCTCTCCATAAAACGCGACACCTGCGTGCTTTTGCTCGCTGCGCGGTTATAAATGTACTTATTCGCGTCAAAGCTGCGGCTGGAAGCACCATATTGTTTAAGCTCACTCATTGGTCTTCTCACTTGGTCAATGCTTTGGAACCGATTAGAAAAGATCAGCGCAAATTCCTCCGGATGCTCAAAATCCAAAGATATGCCGATGATATTTGCCGTAACTACGCCGTCGCTGCCGAGATTCAGATGGACTCCTCTGCCAAGCCTCAGCTCATCCTTAAACGGTTCAAATTCTTTTTGAAACAAGAAGTTCGCACTGCTGATCGAAAACTCGTAGACCGGCCACGCCTTTTCCTCCAGAACACCCGCGCCGAAATCGTACAGCTCGCGCGCAACGGAATACTTCTGATAATCGTTGACATTTACTGTGAAAAAAGCCTTGCTCTCTTCAACAGAAAGCTCAATACACTCTCCTTGATAGGTCGTCACACCATCCACGGTAACGGCTGAAATATCACTGGAAATCTGTGTATATCTGCCGGACACAGTAAGCGTTCCGCTTTGGTAGTCGTTCTCACCATGCGTTGTCGCACCGAGATACAGCGTCAGAACATAGGTGTGTGCGTCGGCGTCTTCCTCCATCGTGCCACGCACGATGTCCGCCGTGATGCCCGCTTCTACCACCCGCAGGCGTCCGCCGCTAAACACATATATTCCCGTTTCCGCTTCGTCGATCCTCTCAATTTTGGATTGCTCGATCTGAACGACTCCGGAAATCGTGCTCAGCTCGCCGGAAGCGGACGCTTCCACATCGGACGCAACAAAAGTCTCCTCGGAGACCTCGCTTTCGATCAAATAGTGGTTGAGCACTGTCTGCTCGTTCTCTGAAAAGAACGTAGTGAATCCAAGCTCATCGTGAACGCTCTGTATGTCTGTCGTATCTTCGTCGATCTCGTCCTGAAGCGTCTTAATTTCGGCTTCTTTATCTCGGATGTCTTTTTTCTTTTCGGTGATTTCATCGTTTTTTGCGTCCAGTACCTCTTGCTGGTCGTCTCGTCCCGCTTTTGTATCCTCCAGCGAATATGCTTGGATAATAGCGCTCTGCGCCGCCAACAGCGCATCCATATCACCATTCAACTCGGTCAGTTCCGCTTCAGCAGAGAGCTTTTGCGCTATTTTGGACGCGCGCGCAGCCACAAGCCTCGTATAATACGTCTGCTTCAGAAGAATGCCGGCTTCCCACTCCTTCACGCGATCTGCAAGAGTTTTCTCTGCGCCGTCCAGCCGCACGTCCAATTCTCCGTTGGAGATAAAGTAGTCCAAATTGATCAGATAATCCGCGCCGGTAGGATTCACGTCCCAGATACTCAAATCGTCAGCGCCGTAGACGCGCAGCTTGGTTGCCAGCTCGTCCGTCTGCTCCTCAACGTCCACCGTATCCACAAGATTCTGGTGGCTCAGATAGATTGGAAGCGTACCGCCGCTCTTGCTTGCATCGTAGACGTTGATCATCTTGTCGTAGACGTCAAACACCACAACGCACTGATATTTCTCTGCCGCGTTACTGTAGCAGAACGTCAGCGGGTCGCTGTCATACTGGTCGAAAGTACGGTAGCAGCCAATCAGCCTCGGATCGACATAGCCGGGATGCCATGTTCTGTCTGTTTCTAGGATGCGTCCCAAAACCGTATCATCCGGATCGTCCGGATTCCAGAAATTGTAGGTTCCCTCCTCCAAAAACAGGCGTTTCTTTTCAAACAACTTTTCCAGCGAATAACCATGCACGGTCTTTGTCTCCATCAAACCGTTGCCGCTTTTCTTCGGAGTTGCCAAAATATAGATACCAAGGTCGTCCGTGTAAACAACCTTGTAACCAGTAATCGCCTGATAGAGCGGGTTGATTGTCCCGTTTTGCAGATAGGGAACCTCAAACTCCATTTCGCTGATGTCCGCATATCGAATGTCAAACTTCAGATTGTGGACGTATGGAATTGCGCCGAGCGTTTTCCCTGCCATCGTTTTCAGGCGCAGAACGGGCTGCCTGATCTCCCCGCTTTTCAGCTTAGAATAATCGAGATACATGCCATCCCCTCCTCACGCGCCAACGTTATACAAGAAACGTCCGCTCAGCTTTACTATGCCGTCTCCCGTGATTGTCAATCTGTTGTCACCCGCCACAAACGACGGAAACACATAGTTGAAGCACTCGTAGATATCTGTGACATCTTCTGCGGCCACCACCTCATTCTCGCTGTCAACGACAAAAGAAATGCCGCCGCTCGGCAAATCGTAAAATCGGACAGTCTCGCCCGTTGTATGATTGGTGATGGTCAGCTCTGTGCAGCCCTGCGCAAGCGAAACCTCGATTATAGGCTTCAAAGGTACTCGGCTGCTGCCGTCATTGTAGAACAGAACAGCGGTCTCTTCGTGGATGACATACGTTTTCTCAAACGGATAGCTGTACCCATAAGGGCAGTCACACACGATTTTTGCCTCAAATGCCATCGGCATCCATTTCATGCTGATTGGCGTCAGGCTCTCGACCAGACAGCGGAACTGAATGTGTTCCAAGTCTGGCTGGTCAATACTCAGCCATTGATATTCCTGATAGCCGGTGAGCCATTTGGAGATCTCCTGCAGCTCATATCGGTCGAGAACCCTGTCCGCTCCGAAGATGAGCGTGAACGTCAGCGGCTCGTCGTGATAGCGCACGCCATAATGGATTGGCGTCACACGGTTTGCAATTCTCGTCTCAACGATGTTGGCGACGTTGCCGAAGCTGTGGTCGCCGTGCTTCTTGTTTCCAATGTCAGCAACATACATTCCGTACATACTCGCAGACACACCGGCAAATGTAAAGTCATAAGCCCGATACATTCCTTTCTCACCTCCCGCAATATGCGGATGCGTCGTTTGACGCATCCGCTATTTTTCATCGGTTCTACATACGGAAACCAAGCCAACGCGCGATTTCCTTCTTCATACCTTCGGTAAGCATCACATGCTGCTGAACCGTACTTTTATCCGCACCGCTGATATGCGTATCGCCAAACACGATGCTCACAGGCCGGCTGCTCTCGTTGCTCGTCACGTTATTCACCGTCTTGCCGATGCCAAGCGCTGCAAGATCTTGCGCAAGCAGCCGACCGTCCATCGGTCGGCTCGCAATGGACTCCCCCAGCTTCTTGAGCATATCAAAGTGCCGGATCATCCGATCTACCATTTCACGCGATAAGACCATCTCGCCCTTTTGGAGCTTTGCGAACAGCTCGTCCTGCTTAAGCGAAGCGTCACCGCCAACGATTCCGCCGCTGTGATAGACGTCGTAGAGCCTCTTCCCGTTTTTGAGATACCACACACCGTCGTCTCCGATGTCTGCGATTACGCCGCATTCCGGAAGCTCCTCTTTAGCGATACGCTTGTTTTCAGCAGCCAAATCAGCCTTGCGCTTATCGCTCGCGCTGTGCCACGCCGCGCTGTTCGCTTTCATCTGCTCGACCCATGCCGTCGCCATCGCTTCATTGCCAGAAGTGCTCGTCCTGCCGACAGCAGTATTAACGCCAGTGGCGGTATTTCCTCTGTTTCCGCCGCTCGTTGCGGCAATGTCCGCGTCAATGCTTCCCAGCGCGCTTACATAGCTTCCGTATCGCTCTGCTGCCTCATACGCTTTGTCCCATGCGGACGCGATATCGCTGTTGAGGTCGCTGCCGTACTCAGTGTTCCAGTCGATCAGCTCACCATAGAGCTTGTCCCAACGGCTTTCAATATAGCTAATTGCCATATCGTAGAGCTTCTGTTGAGAAGAAATACTATTTCGTAGCGTCTTGATCTCGTCATCCTTCTCCGCCTCAAAAGCTGCCTGCTGTTTGTCAAGCGCTTTCTCGGCTACTTCGATAGCGTGCTCGTTCTGCTCGTCCGCAAGATCCTCGCTCAGCTCGGCAAGCTCTTCTTGGAGCTTCGCGCGCTTCGCAGCCGCGCTTCGGTCTCCTGATTCCGCCGCCGTTGTCAAAGAGGCGATCTCCTTTTGGAGCTTCGCCATCTCCTTGAGCTTGGACGCAACCGATTTCTGATAATCGTTCTGATTCTTGGTATTGCGCAGCATTTCTTTCTGCGCGTCAATCAAATCGCCGTAGGCGCTTTTCTGCTCCTCAAGCGCGTCGATCTGATCCTCGATCCGCTGCCTGAGCATATCCATCGTGTACCGAAGGATACTGTCCAACCCGTCCTTCATCTCATTGAGCGAGTCGGCAAACGCTCCGGCGCTCTTTCCGATTCCGGCAACCGCAGCGTCCGCAAGCGAGCGAATCGCATTGATGTTGTGCATCGCCGCCGCAAACTGATCATCCGACAAATCGAGCAGTTTAAGGTTGGCGTACACCAAATCCCATGTCGCATCGGTCGCATCCTGCGTCGCATACAGCAGCTCGTTCAGATTTTCAATAGAACCCTTTTCCAGCGCCAGTCTCAGCCGATCCACATAGGTGAGCGCCTGTTCCAGCGCAAGCTGTTCCGTCTTTGCCGCAATCACAGCCTGAATACGCTCTTCGTTGATGACAAGAAGACCGTTTTCATCGTAAAGATACGCCATATACTGCGTGCCAAGCTGCAAAATGGATTGATAGGTGTCAATGGTCAAATAGCCGTCGTTTGCCGCAAACTCATCTGCCGCCGCGTGCAGCGTGTCATAGACGTTTTGGATTTCATCCACCGCGTCGTGCGCGTTTTCCGTGATCTGTTTAAGATCGTCGATGATGCTCTGTTTCGACGCATGAATGGCGTCGCGTCTCTCCCACCACGTCTCCGAACCTTCCTTGTTGGCGTCGTTGAACTTGGTGATGTTGTCGATGATGCCCTCGGTGTCCTTGATGAGTCCGTTGGTCGCTTCTTGGGCGTTGTCGTACTGACCGAGAATATTGACGGACATGTCAGCCATCGTCTCGTACTTGTTGAGATCCGTCGTGGCAAGATCGTTGAGATGTTCAAGGTTATTGATGAAGAGGTCGTTGGTCTCTGCGTCATAGATGACGTCAAAGCCAAGATTTTGCAGCTTCTCGACCCCTTCTCGAATCGCTTTGCGGCGCTCTTCGTTGAGATCGTGCAACGCCGTCTGCTCGTTCTCGTAGGTGTCCACGAGAGATTTGTGAATCTTGACCTGATCCCACAGACCTTCCGTGCGCCCAAGCTCGCCGTTCAGCCTCTCCGCTTCCTCCTGCGCATCTGCAAGCCGCTTGACCGCATCGCGGAAGCGGTCGATCTCGGCGAAATACTTTTCCGTTTCCTTCTTGGAAGAATCGCTTCCGGAGCCGCTGCCGGAACCGTTGGCCTTCGGCACAACGACCTTGATTTCTGGCAACTCCACCTTCAAATCGTCAGTGAAGCCCTCCAGAAGCCGCCTCTTTGCATCTGCCATATATGCGCCATAACGAGCGGACGTCTTATCTGTCTCAGACGCCTCAACACGCTGCATCTGCGCAAGGATCTCCATCCGCTTTCCGGCAATGCCAGCGGCATTTGCCATCTGAATGAGCGTAGCGATTGTGCTTGCGTTCGCAGTTGCAAAATCGGTTGTGGCGATTTTCGCCTCAATCTGCTTTTTGCGCAATGCTTCAATCGCGGTAATGTCCGCATTGGTCACGCCGATCTCGCGCAGCTTCTCTTCGACAACGCTCCACTCGGCGTCCGCCAAGCCCAGCGCCGCGACCTTCGCTTCCAACCGCACGATCCGCAGGCGGGATTCCACAACTTCATCCGCGTTCGTCACGCCAATCTTTTCGAGCATCGCCTTCACAAGATCGGCATTGCCCTCGCGCAGCATGTCAAGCGCCGTCGTCGAGTTCATAAACTCGCTTGCCAGCGCGTCAGCCGCCGCCTGCGCCTCCTCCATCGTAGAGGTGGAGTCCATCAGCACCTTGGCAAATTTTTCATAGCTCTCATAATCGCCGAAGTCCTTGCCGATTTCAGCGAGTGTGTCCGCTGCAATCGAACCTTCCTTGCCGAACTCCTGCAGTGCCTTGCCGAGCTTTTCAACCTTGCCCTCGGCGTCGGCAAATTTCTCCGCCAACGTCGAAACGCTCGGAGTGTACTCCGTCAGGTCTTGCAGCTCCGCAACCAGCTCGGAAAGCTCGCTGCCGCTTCCGGCCTCCAGAATTGCCTCATGGATATCATGCAGCCTTTCGGCAAACCGCTCTGCTTCCTCGTTGTTCTTTTCAAATGTGGCGTGATCGCCAAACACACCGAGAAAGACACCATTCTGGTCGTATGCCTGATAGTTGGTACTCTTGTCCTTCTTTGCCGCCTTAACGACCTTTTCGACATACTTGTCAAGCTCTGCGTCGGACAAAATTTCGCCATTCGGGAGAATCGGCGTCACAACCAGCGCGGCGTCACCGTGCTGAATTGTCTTCGAGAGCACCGTCATGCGGTCGCCGACCTGTGCGTTGGCGTCGTGCGTCTGAACCTTGCCGAGGTTGGCGTTGGTGACTTCCACCACGCGCCGGTCAAGAAGATCCACGTTGCCGCCGTGCGCATAGATTTCTTTGGACTCGACGCCAAACTTATCGAGCACGTCGATAAGCCCCTTGATTTTGTCCGCCTCGTCCTCCGCTGCATCGCCTGTGTTTCTGAGCATATCGGCAAGCTCGTCCTTCGGGATGTCCTCCGTAATCAGGCCGAGCTCCCTGAGATATGTGTTGAACTCAGCGATTTTCTCGTTGGTGAGGTCTGCTTCCGTTTCAAAGAAGCGACCGAAAATGGAGTTGCGCGCAGATTCAGGATCTTGCAGCACAGCAATGCGGTCAAGCGCGAGATCGAGTTCTCGAATCAGCCCTGCGGATTCCGGATCGTCCGGATTGAGCGCATTGCGCAGCTTGATTGCCTCGTCCTGCAAATCGACCATACGCGCAAGCGCGGTTTCCATAGACGCCTTGTACTCGTCTGCGGCTTCTTTGAATTTCTTCTTTTCAGCGTCCGTCGCAGCGGCAGCTCCGTTAGCAACCGCCTGATCGAATGCAGCCTTGGCGGTCTTGTAGTCGTTAATTGCTGCAGAAAGGCCGCCAGCGCCGGTGTACGCCTGCTCCTGCCGTTCAGAGTTGCCATGACCTTTGATCTCGTAGCCGCTGTCACTGAGCCATGCGCCCGCATCCTCTGCAGCCTTCGTATAAATGTCATTCTGCCTCGCGGCAATCAGGTCTTTCTGAAGCTGAATTTGCTGGGTAAGAAGCTCGTTCTCGCGTTCGAGCCGCTTTAGCTCCTCACTCTCCACAATGGAAATCGTGCCTCCATCGCGCAGTGCGCGAAGCTCCGCGATCCGCTTTTTGTTCTCGTCCAGCTTGCCATCCAGTTCGTCCAGTTCATTCTCTGCATCACCAAGGTCGTCCTGCATCTGCTGAAGTGTCGGATGCGCCGCGTCATACAACTCCTTGAATTTCTTGGCTGCGGTAATGAGCAGCGGGATAAGCATGGTGAGCATGGTGATCCAGCCCATAGGAGTCGCCAACATCAGCGCGGCGGTCTCCTTGAGCGACATGTTCATCAGATTCGTCGATGCTGTCACGCCGTCCGTCGCCGCCTTATGTGTCAAAAACTGAATCACGAGCTGCGCATCTTCCCCACGAAGCGCTCCAGTCGCAACAGCGCACGCGATCGTCTCTGCCGTCAACTGCTCGGTCTCGGCAAGCTGTAAAGACTCGGCAAGCCTAACCTTATCAACACCCGCTGCCAACGCCAAAGTGCCAACGGTATAAGATTGTCCTGCGGCTGACAACTTTGCAAAATTCAAAATAGCTTCACGCTGCGTACTGTTGAGGTTCATCTGGCTCAGCACCGCTTTTTGATGAACAACATCCAGACTTGTAAGCTGTGTAGCATACGTCGCCTGTGCCGCAATGGTGTCATCGTAAACAATTTGCGTTGCTCGAAGCGCTTCCACAACGGGCATAATTGCCAATCCATCCCAACCCTCGTGTGATCAATACGAAGATTATCGTTGAAATCCCGTTGTGTTAGTGATATAATCCATAGCAAGCAGAAAGGAGCGTGTGGTTTATGGCGCTTATCGTGTGTCCTGAGTGCAATCAGCAAGTGTCTTCCGCAGCGGTGTCCTGTCCGCACTGCGGCTTTCCGATTGCGAACCATCTCAAGCAGAAGGAGCAAAGCGACTACCACCAAAAACTTCTGTCGCAGGTTGCAATGTTCCAGCTTTCATCAAAGGAGCCGCGTGTCAAGGTCTGCGCCAAATGCGCGAGAGAGTATTACTACAACGAGGCTCAGCCAAGCAAAAATGGCAAGCCAATGTGTAACTGCAACGCGCCATACGTTGAAATCGACTTGCCGCAATCAGAGTCGAGCGGCGTTTTGGAAAAAGAAGCGGATCATTTTGAGCAACTGATTTTTCCTCGCAACATCGGCGATAAATTGTCTCAAGAATACAAAGCTCACCTAAATGACTTATACGGTCAGCTCAACCGTAGCCGCTCTCTTCGCGACCTTCCCCCGCGCGAACCTCCAGCACCCGTCAAGGATCTGGTTGATCGTTCGACATGGAAACCGATTTCAACCGCCGTACCAAAACCTGCAGCCAACATCCCTACCTGCCCTTATTGCCGCTCTACCAGTCTGACGAAAATCTCCAAGACCGGCAGCTTTCTCAAGGTCTACGCCTTTGGCATTTTTGGAGCCGGTGACATAGGCAAAACGTGGAAATGCAACAACTGTGGATGTAGATTTTAGCCATTTTCGATCTGCGGCGGCTTGACCGCATATCATTTTGACCGCCCGCCATTTCTGGCGGGCGGTTGGATTTGGAGCACCCCATCACAATCCGTAGACCGTGCCGACATTATGCTCTCTGAACCCTCTCACCATACAATTTGACAAGCTCTGCCTGTCGCAGTATAATCGTTTTGTCAGTCTGTCCTCCGTACAAGCCTCTGTGCTTCAATCGCTCTGCGATTCGCCCGACACTTCGGACGTGACGGAGGTGAACGCTATGGCTGAGTACATCAACATCATCGTACTGAACCTCATTTCGATGGCTCTCTACGACGCAATTCTCAGCAGGCGCGACAGGTAATGCGCAGACTGCGGCAGAGAGCCGGTGAAAGTAGCACCGGCTCTCTGTTCTGTTTTATGAGACTGCTTGTATAATGAGCTTGGCTGCGGATTACCCTTTCGGGCTTCCCGTGCGAGAATGATCTAAACTCGCAGCTCCACGCGGAGCCATGTTCGTCGGTTTTTCCAATACCCCCTTGCCTGCGGTCATGCCGCAAGCTCGTTCCGTGTCGCCACCGGGGTATAGGCGGGCGCAATCATGAAACCCGTCACTTTGGGTTCACCCGCCGTCGCGTTCAACTTACGCAAAGACGCGATAGTCGCCGCGATGCCGACCGTGCCAAGCAATCCCAGCTTGTCGGTCAGCGTATCAATAACATTGGAGATAGTCTGGAGAAGGGAAATCCCCAGCTTCAAATCGTCGCTCTGGAATATATTCTGCGCAATGCCTACCCAAGTTTCCTTGAGGGCGTTCGCGCGGTACTCCACGCTCTCCATAACCTTCGCCATCTCGCGCTCGGCGCTTCCTGCGCTGTCCGCCATCTTGTCCATCGCGTCGGCTGCCTGAGAGAAGTTGGAAAGGATCGCGCTGCCAACCTGCGCCTGACGTTTACCGAACAGAGCTTCCAGCAGTTGCGCGCGGTTCTTGTCTGTCAACTCGTCCCAGATCGCCGCGATGTCCTGCAAGATCGCGTAGGTCGAACGATATGTGTTGGGATCACCTACCTCAAAGAGGCTCACGCCCTTTCCGCCATTCCCTGCGACCTTTGTAAGATCGGCGATTTTGCCGGTCAGAACGGCAACGTCCTCGGAATATTCCTCCGTGGACTCGTCGTAGCCGCGAATCCTCATGGAAAGCGTCTTCAGGGCATTGCCCGTCGTGGCGGCGTCCCTCGTGATTTCAATAGCAGCCGTCGCAAGCGCAACGGTCTCCTCAAACGTATTGTTGGCTGCGGACATCGCGCTCGACGCGCGCGTCATCACCTCAACGAGGTCGTTGTTGCTGACGGCAAACTTATTACCCACCTCGTTGATTTTCGAGATGATGCCATCCATTGTGTCTTCGACCTCAATGCCGTACGCCTTGACGATGCTGATAAGTCCGTCAACCGCCGTCTCCTGACTCATGCCGGGAGAGACCATCTTGAAGATTGCTGCGTTCTGCGCGAGCTTCGAGGCATCCTCAAGTGCATATCCCAATCGGGCAAACTCGGCCGTCTGCGAAATGACCTCCTGCGTCGTCAGATTGAGCTGCTTTGCCGTCTCATTCGACTGGCGGTAAAACGCCTCGTACTCTTCGCCGGTTGCCTTCGTCACCTTGCGTAGGTCGATCATCGCGGTATTAAGGTCAACAACCGTCTGGATGCCTTGCCGCAAGTACCTTATCGCACGGAATAAAAGCGTTGTTGCGCTCACCCACTGCAAAACCTTGCCAAGGTTGTTCTTGAGGATGTCACCAAGCGACTGCACATTCTTTCCGGCAGCCTTGACCTCACTCTTAAAGGCGTTGAACTCCGCGCGCCACTTGGAAAGATCTCCGGCATTGTTCACGCGGTCGAGATTCGCCAAAAGCTGCTCAAACTGCAAATTCAGTCCCTTGTCAGCCTTGAGCGCGCTCCACGTTCTTCCGACCGTCAGAAGATCCGCCTTCGCCTTCTCCAAATTCGCCGTCAGCTTCTCGTCGCGCAGTCCAGTATTCTGCGTTCGCGTCAGCGCCGCCATCTCGGTATTTACCAGCGCAAGCGTCTGTTTCAGCCGGTTGTACGCCTCAATCTTGCGGTTGGCGTCCTGCTCACTGTTGACCTGCGCCGAAAGATCCCGAAGCCGCCTCATGTTCGCCTCAAGCGTTTCGGTTGGATGAATTATGCCTTCAAGACGTCTTTCCGCCGCCTGGAACTGAGACGGCATGACCGCCATCTCGCTGTTGATGCGCCCGATCGTCGCCTCAAGCTCCTGTCCGGCCTTGAACGATCCGACCGCGCCCTTCAAGCGGTCAAACTGATCTGCAAAGTCGGTCAGGCTCTTGCTGTCAAACGCGGTTGAAAGCTGATTGCGAAGCGAGGCGATACGTTCTTCAAAATCCTTCGTCAAAAGCCCGGACGTTTGCAGCTTCTTCGCGTAGACGTCCAGCTCATTCGCATAATCGGAATTGACCTCCCAGACATTCTTGGTGCGAAGCTGCGTCGCCACATGCTCAACACGGTAATACTGATCGCTTAGCCTGTCGAGTTCTTTGATCTGCGCGTCAATTTCCGTCCTTTGCGTCTGGCTCAGCGCGCCAGTTGCACCTTGCAACCGCGTAATCGTATCAAAGATTTCCTGATACTTCCGGTTCAGCTCGCTCAGATGGCCTTCACCCTGCACGCCCTTCACGCCGGTCAAGCCCTGATACTTCTTCTGTACGGCATCCAGCTTTGACGACAACGTGGTAAGCGAAGCCACGCGCGCGTCATTTTCACTTTTTGACTTGCGCGCCGCGCTCTCTTCGACGGACTCCACCTGCTTCATGGTCTGTATCTCGCGCTGCATCTCGGCGATAACGCCGTCAATGCCGCGTTTTTCCTCGTCCGTCAACGCGCCGTTCTTTGCGCGCAGCTCATCAAGCCTCGCAGATATTTTCGCATATTGCGACTCGGCGCTCTCCAGATTCTCTCCGTGAAGACCGTCCTTCGGCGACAAATACTGCGCCTTAAGTTTTTCAAGGGCGTCGCTCTGCGCGCGAATGTAATTGAGGCGGTTTTCGTTGTCGCGCTGTTCTTTTCTCGCCGCCTGCTCGGACTGTCTGTTGAGCTTATCAATATTCAACGTGACGTCCTTTACCTGCTCATCAACCTTGCGCCCGTTTTGCGCATACTGCTGCATCAGCAGAACTTCTTTACCAAGCGCATCGCGCCCGTAGATGTCGAGCTGTAGCAGCCGCTCTTTTTGCCTTCCCACCTTCACCCACTGCGCATGGATCTTACCGACCTGCACATCCATGCCGGTGAGGTTCTTCGTCATGGACTTCATCAGCTCGGAGCTCTCGTCGATACCGCTGCCGGCCATTGCCTCTCGCAGCATCTTCTTTGCATCACCCGTTACCTTGATGCCAATATTGACGGGATCGACATGTATGCGCGAAAGCTGCTGGGAAATGCTGTTTTGCAGCCTGTCGGTGTTGCGCTCATCCAGCGTCACACCGACCTTGATGCTGCTCTTCTCGTTGATTTTTGCCGCAATGGACGGAAGCTGCGCCGAAATTCGCTGTGCCGACGCTTCCTCGTCAGCCTCCAGCCGCGTCCTTACCACTATCATCAGATCGTCATTTTCAGCCAAGCTCATCACCGTCCTTTCTTAGTAATAACCGTCAGACCATTCCGTCTGAGTCCGTCCGCAAGCGCTTTCTGCGCTTTCCCGCCGCGCAGCGCCGCGCGCGTCTTCGCGATAAACGGTCTGGCAAACGCATCAGACCAGTAATCGTATCCGTACCCGTTCGGATTGTAGGTTCCACGCTCAACAAGTCCGGCAATCGGCTCATCCGGAGTTGTCGATGAGTACCCGCCTACACCGTCGATTGGTCGCACGCCGACGCCGTTGTTGAACGGATTGGGCGGTGTCACGTTCTCAACATACAACGCGCCGAGCTTGAGTGATGCGTTGTTGATTGCAAGATTGTGCTCCATATCAGAAAGGCCGCCGCGATCGCCGCGCCGCTTGTAATGCTTCGGCTTGTGCTTGTCGTACACTTCACTCTGGATCTTCGCGTGCTCAACCTCGGCGACGGTATCAAGGACTTCCCCGCCCAATGCGTCGTTGACCATCGGACGGATCTTCTGATTCGCATATCTAAGCGCCTCGCTGATTGACATTGCCTTCATTGCGCACGCCTCCTTTTCGATATTACTTCACAACTTCCAAACCGGCCTTAACAAAGGCTTCGCGAAGCGCGTCGCCCTGCAGTCCGTCTGTTGTCTTGGCAAGCCTTCCCGCACTTTCTGCAAGCGCATCCATATCGAGCGCGCCAAACTTGTCTGTCAACACGCTCATCAATTCGCGAATGGCGTTCGCCGCGTTCCTCACAGCGTTCTCGGCGCTGTGAAGCTCGCGCGACTTGCGCCACTCAATCGCGTCCTGGCACAGGAAGACCATCTCGCGCATTATCCTCTGATAGCCGGCGTCATCCAGCTCATCAAGGGCAAGCGTCTCATACAGAGTGTTCATCGCGTCGATGTCGAGATCCGCGCTCTTGCCGCGCGGAGAGATCGCAGGAAGGTCGCTGCACATCTGCAAAATCGTCGCGCGCAGCATGGGCGTGACATATTCGGGGCGAAAATCGCCGCGCTCGTCAAAGCACCCGCTCAGCACGCGAGAAATGAACACGGATTTTTCGGTCGTAGACAATTTCGTGCGCAACGTCACGCCGATCTCCGTGCCATCCGCGAGCTTCATGCTTACCTTGGCGTCGGTCGGATCGCCCACTGCCTTGAGATATGTCCTGACCGTATCCACAGAAATTTTCTTCATTTTGGAATCCTCCAAATATTCATCAAAGTTTGTCCGCCCATGCGCTCATCTCACCACGATAGTTGTTCACCAAAACGCAGTGCTTCGCCCACGGACGATCTTCAAAATGCTCAATGCAATGCGTAAACCCTGACTCCTCCTTGGCAATGCCCTGTATTTGGAGCGTTGAGCCGATCACCATGACCTTGCAGCTATCGTGGCATCTGGTGATGATCGTGCGAAGCTGATCCGTCGTCATGCACTGTGCTTCGTCAATAACGACCGCCTTATTCTTGAAATCGTCGCCGAGCAGATACACGTCTGTAATCGCCTGCCAATAACCGGTTTGATACTTCCGGTTCTCCATATTGGAGCTGGTGTCGATCGCCGTGTATGGATTCTCGCCGATATTGCACAGCGTATTGTAAAGAGGCTGCATATACGGCCTTTCTTTTGACGCTTGATCGCCCGGAAGAAAACCGATCCGACCCTCGGATGCCGGCGTCCTACAATAGATACAGCCGTCGACCAACCCATAGGCATACAGCAAACACGCCGTAGCGATTGCGATGGTGGTCTTGCCGGAACCTGCAACGGCGTCAACAGAAACAAAGCGAATATCGGGGTTCCAGATCGCGTCGCGAAAAGCCTCCTGATATTCGTCAAGTCTGAGTCCGTAGTACGGATGATCTTTGAGCGTCTGCGGCGCATCCTTTGCCGCCGCGATGTCCGTCTGTGCGCTCTGCGTGTTCTTTCGCGCCATACACGAGCCTCCCTTTTATGAGATGTCGTCAAGATCGTTCACGATCTCATCCGCGACGCCCAGCGCAATCATCTCGTCGCTGAACAGGAACCAATCGCGGCGATAGTTCTTGTCGAACGTCTCCTCGTCGATCTTCGTCGCGTCAAGAACATACTTCTTCAGCCGACGCTCAAGCTCCTTGGTAAATTCAAGGTTGTCCAGCATCTTACCGATGCTGCCGACCGCGCCGGAAGAGCCATCGTGAATAAGGCAGCTCGTATGCTCGAAGATGTAACGCTTATGTCCTGCCATCAGGAGAAGCCCGCCCGCGCTGTAAACACGACCGAGGCCGATGGTGTAAACAGGCGTCTTAGAGAGGCGGATCGTGTCGATCACGTTCATCACGGCATCCACGCTTCCGCCGCCCGAGTTGATGAAAATGCGAATCGGCTTACGCCTCTCCGGTTCAAGGCCGCAATCCTCGCGGTTCCACTTGCGGATATAATGCGCGATTTCAAGTGTGCCGTCGTCAATGTCTCCGTTCCACTCGATCATGCGATCATGCAGCCCACGGTAGTATTCCAGCATCGTCGGATCGGGCAGTCGCGTATCCATCAGGCCATCGACGTCGATGAAATCCCTCTCAAACTCAAAGCCCATGCTTTTCTGATTACTCATAGTGCGATCCTCCTGTTTCTGTCTCTGCTTCATTGATTCCTTTGGAAATGATCTTGATTTGGTTGACGCAGTAATGACCCAGCATAATGCTGTCGGCAAGATTGTCGTCATCCGTCTCGACCCCATATATGTTTCTTGCCGCTTGGATCGAAAGGATCTTGGACGTCTTTTTTACGCCCTCGATCTCAGTCACCTTCGCCTTGATCTCTTTGTTTGTTCTGCCTCTTGCCTTGCAAAAACTCTGCCACTGTGCCGGTGGAACCAAACCGTAAAGGTATTCGTTCTTCTTACATAAGTTCACGAGTACGCCCTGAAGCTGCGCCAGCTTCTTAAAGGACTGCACGTTCCTGCGCAGTTGGATATCTTCAAGAAAAACAGCGTCAACACCATGCTTGCGTATCACTCCATCGAGCAGGGTTTCGATTTGCAAAACAGCTTGTTCAAATGTGCATTTCTCGCTCGGAAACGACCACACACCGTAATCGAGCAATTTCTTTTCTTCATAGTCAAAAACCGACCACGCGCCGCGTCGCGCTTGGTCTACAGCAATGATTTTCATACCTTCCTCCCATACGCTAAAAAAAGGCGGGCATCCGCCCGCCTTTTTTCACTCCTTATCGTCGCTGGAAAAAGAGGCGCGCCACGTTTGGAAGTCGTTTGTGCGCCGTTCCCTTTCTTCCTTGTCACCAATGATCTCCTGCAGCAGCTTTGCCGTACTCTGCGTATAGCCGCTCAGGTCGTCCAGCTCCACATTCATGCGGAGAAGTGCGTCCAGCGTCTCATCCGCAGTCTTACTGCCGCTTCTATAGTCCATCAGCGCAAGAAGAACGCGATAATGCTCCTGCGTGTCGGTAAGAGTCCGCCAACTGCGCGTCTTTTCGCACACATAACAGGTCTCATACGACGCGCCGCAAATCTGGCAAACTCTCGTCATGCCGGCATCCTCTTACTCGTTGAAGAGGACGTAGCACAGCTCCGCATCGTCGGAGCAATAGTCCTTGAGCGCGGTGAAGCCGAACGGATGCGTACCCTCGGTGGTGAGATTGATCGAGAAGTTGTTGTCGATCTTCGCCTTCGGGAACACGATCACGCCAGCGCGCTTGCTCGCGGGATTGCAGACGTCCGCCGCAAGGATGTCGACGATGTACTCCGCAGCCTCGGCGAAGTTCTCGCTGCCGTCAACGACCTTGACTGCGCTCTCGGTCTCGTACTCGTACAGGACGCCGATCATAGTGCCGGTGAAGCCGTCGGGCAGAGTGATGACCTTGCCGGAAATGGTGGCGTCGCCCTCATCGGCACCGATCTCGATCTTGCCGTTGATGTTCTTGTCCTCGGAGAGGGTGTAAACACAGGCGGGCGCAGTGCTCGGCGTGTGGGTGAGCGTAGCGGTCTTGGCAGCGGGATCGCCGGAGGTGACGACCTTCAGCGTCTCGAAGACCTTGCCGGTCAGCTTCGCAGCGGAAGTGGCGACCTGAACATCAGTACCGAGCTGCGCAGCCATCAGGCCGAGAGAGAGCAGAGAACCCTCGCCAGAGAAGTTGACGCCCTTGGCGGTGTCTAAACGGGCAAGCAGCGTACCCTGCGCATCGGTCTTGTCGGTGGACTCGCCGGTGAACTCGATCTGCGGATTCGCAATGCTCGTAATAGAGAAATCGACTTCGCCGGAGTTGAGGTTCACGCGGGTAACGCGACGAACCTTGTCAATGATGAAGTTGGTTGCATTGAACATGGTAACATCTTCCTTTCATATTGAAATAAAAAGAGAGCCTTCCGGCTCTCGTCGTTAAAAGTATTCAGTTTTTATGACACAGACACAGGCTGCTTCAGCTCTGCCATCCAGTCCAGTTGACTCTTTGGGATCTTCTTGATGTCCACGTTGCCGGCATAAATACCGCGAATCGTGTAATCACAGCTCTTCACCTTTTGCACACGCGCCACGGCGTCCATGAAAGCGCCAATCGGCAGATTCCACACCTCAAAGAAACCGTACTTGAACTCCGCGCAATTCGTCATAGCAGATATGAGCGGCGAAAGAAGCGAGACAGGCGGCTTGCGTGCAGCAAGCTCCATCTCATCGCGGTCGTCCGCGATCATAATATCCTTCGTCCCGATGTCCGCACCGACGTCCACGTTTTTTGTAAAACGGTGTACCTTACGCAGATAATCCGTCAGGCTCGCGTGGATTGAGCGGTCGATCACAACGCCGTCCACGTTGCGTAGTATTACCTCCTGTGTCTTTGAGTCGATCATCGGCTGAAAGCTGCCGACGTCAAGCCCAGAAAACAAAATGGAGCAATCCTGCTTCTGCACCGCGCCAAAAAGCGACACAAACAGCTCGTATTCGTCCATTGCATCCCAATAGATATGCAGCGCATCCCATATCGCTACCTTCTGATCTGCCGGCGTCGCGCAAAGCGTCCGCACCAGCGCAAAGTAGTCGCGCTCGCCGTAATTCTCGATCTCATCAAGAATCGGCTGACGAACAGTGATGCCGCCGCCGATCTCACACGGTCTCCCGCGCAAAATCCTCAGTGCGTCGTAATCGCTGCTCATGCCAGATTTTCCGCCTTTCGATTGATCTCATGTACGCCATAGCGAAGCTGCCAACCGGAATATCCGTCGATAAACTGCACCTCTTCGGCGCTGCCTATCTTGATAAATCCGTAGCCGAAAAGCTGAGCATCCGTCGTGTTGAGGATCTGGTCGATCTCGTCAGCAAGCAGGTCTGCGCGCGACCCCTGCAAAAGGTCAATCTGGTCTTCGTTACAGACGACAAATACGATCAGCTCCGTCTCCTTGACGACATTGCTGTCCGCAAACGAAACACGCGAGCGCATTGTGATGAAGTTCTTATCGTGTTGCTGCGTCCCCGGGATATAAAAATGCGTTTTGATCAAGTCCTTCGCGGGGCTTTTGCTCCCCGTCTGAATTTGGTCGAACGTCAGAACGTTATCTCCGGTATTCACCAGCAGATTGACAACGCTTTGGCTTTTCAGCAGCGCCCTTTTTAGCGCCTGCTTCTGGTCGATGATGCTTTTGAAATGTGCCATATCCACACCTCCGTATTTACCACTCAACGATGCGAATGGTCATTTCCGCAGTGCTTCCAAAGTCGTCGCTGATTGCGCGGATCGTTACTTCCCTACCGACAAACTGCTCGTCATCCTCGGCGCGCAGTAGAATCATGTGGTTCCCGATGTCGCTCGCCGTTGCCGCGCCGTCCGCAAGATCGTACTCCATACGATAGTGGAATGTCGTAACGTCCGCACCGCTCGCGTCAACGCAGCCGACCGCGACTGTTTTCTCCTCGCCAATGGCAAGCCGATAGTCCCCTTCAAGATCGCGCAGCGTCAGCGTATAACCGCCAGCTCCCGGCTCCTCATCAGTATCGCCATCCTTGGGCTTGTAGAAATCAGCGATCATCTCATTACGGCTGTCTGTTGCCTCGTTGAACTGCCCCTGCAGCACCATCCATTGCAAAAGCCCGTCGTCAAACCTCTCACCACCCACCGCAAACGATGTGGAGTCCACTCTCGTCACGGTGTAAACGCTTGGATGAACTCGATTCTTGTCCATAATGAAACGAAAACCGTTGTCAATCAGGATCGTCTCCTCATTATACGGGACATAAATGAGGAGCTGGTCGTCGCCAATGCTGATATTCGGCTTGTTTTTCTCACCGTCGCCGTACTGCGTTGCATTGGCGCTGTGAATGGGGTACTCTACGACCTCACCTGTAACAGGCGAGAGAAACCGCAGCGTATGATTGCACTTCCACAGAATTGCCTTCTCGTAAACCCGATTGTTGTCCGGCAACGTCGCGACCAACCAAAGCGCGTTCTCACACTTGACATACTGACCACAGTGAAGCGTACCGATCCTGCAAAGAATCTGCCGCACAGTCGCAGATCCGGACACATCGCTTGTGCGCTGCTGTATAATCGCACGCGCCATTTGCGGCGGCAACGCGATCTTCTTATCATAAATCAGGACGTCCGAGGCGACAAAGGAACCCAACAGCTCATCAAAACCGTCTTGTCCGTATGCCCAGAACTCGTCGTCCTCAAACCCGCTGTTGAATAGAGGGCGATTCATCCGATACCACTCCCTCGACTCCTCTGACATGCCTCGCACCTCCTCATCCGTAAGCAGGATCTTTCTGCCGATGCAGCAGCTTCTCCACATTGGCAATCTGGTCATCCAACTCTGCCTTTGTCACGCGCTTTGTCGAATCCTGTCCGGTGAGCTGAACGTCCTTGCCATAAATGCCGGTCAGCGCCATCACACGACTCAGCTCGCGCTGTAGGTACTGAACGTACATCATCTGTGCAAGCGTCCGCTGCGCAAGCATCGACAGATCGAGTGCAAACACTTTTGCGTCTGCATCATAGCCAAGCTCCACATCGAGGTTCAGCTCATAATCCGCAACGGCGACATTCAGCCACGCCGCCTCAAGGTTTTCTGGAATCTCAAACTTCGTCAAAGGCATGGAATGGAAGATAGTCTCGATGTCCGAAAAAGTCGTCGCCATAGCCACGCCTCCTTTCAGGCATTAAAAAGTTCTGTCGTCCGCAAGCGCGCGCAGCGTGTCGACCTTCCACGTCTCCGCATCCTCAGCGCCGCACTTGAACGCGAGATCCACCAGCATCCGCTTCTCAGCGTCGGTGCTCACAAGCTCGTGCAGGCGTTCGTTGAACTTCGCCTTGCTCTTGATCGCAAGCAGCGCCTTCACTGCCTCATCGTCGAGAACAACGACCTCGCCGGTCGAAACGCCCTCGATGCCGAACACGTCGCGGCGCGCCGCATCATCCACAATGCGGATTCGCGCATGACTGCCAAGCCCGTCCTCACCGGTGAACATGACGTTGCCAAGCTGGATCTGCGCCTGAACCTCTTCGCGGGAGAGAAGCGGATAGCCCTTCGCGTTCGCGGGAATCATCACGTCGCCCTGACCGGTCGCACGGCGAAAATACAGCGGCCAAGAGCACAGATTGTCTACCAGAACATTGTTGTTCGTTGCCATAGTTGTGTTTTTCCTTTCATACACCCCATTTAGGGGATTATTTGGGTATTCGCGAAAAAGAGGGAGAGGCTCAAAACCCCTCCCTCTCATATTTGCCGCGTGAAACGGTTAGTTGACGTTCGGGCGGTCGTAGTTGGTGTCGGAAATCAGACCGATCTGATCCTCCATACCCTCCGCGATGCCAGCGCCGAACTCCATGTCGAAGCGCGTCATGCGCTGGCGCGTCACGATGTCGTCGCCGGTCATGCTGGTCATGCCGCCGCGCAGGAAGCACTGCAGCGGGGAAACGCTGCCCTGCGGCAGGAAGAACAGGAGACCCTGCGGCATATAGAGATCGTAGTCGGTGCCGGCGCTGTTGAGCTTCGTCCAGTTGATCGCGTTCGGAAGCTCAGTGACATACGCGCCGTTGTAGTAGCTGATGAGGCCGGTCTTGCGGATCTCATCCGCCACGACGTCCGCGCCGAACGGAATGGTGTTCGCGCCGACGGTCAGGTAGCCGGCGAAGTCATTGAACTGGCTCACGACGCTGTAGTCGCCGGCGATATTGACCTTGCCGTAGCGACGCATGGACTTGAGCATATTGTCAACGCCGGACTTGGCGATGCCGGTGGACTCGGCAAAATGCTTGACGCCTCTGGCGTTCTTCAGACCGTTGTAAAGCACGGTCATCACATAGTAGACGGCCTTGTTCTGCATGTCGATCTTGACCTGATTGATGCCCTCGGCGAGATTGCCGTCGAAGTTCTTGCTCTGCAGCTCGCGGTAGTCGATGCTGATACCGGCAGAAATCGTCTGCGTGGCAATCGGATACTCACGCCAGTTGACAGCCGCAAACGGCACGTCGGAGCTGGACGCCTGAATGCGGCTGTCAATGCTCTCGTACTTGTAGGTCTTCATGAGCGCCTGCTCGTTGTAGCCGATGCGCTTGAAGGAGCCGAGGAAGTTGAACAGCTTGATCGACTGCATCAGCTTCGGCTCGATGGAAAAGCGGATGATCGCGTTGATCTCGCTGCGCGCGATCTCGTCGCCGTTCAGCGCTCTCTCAGCGAGGGAGCTGATTTCAACGACGGACTTGTCGAGAACCTTGTCGCTGACGTTGGGCGTCTCGCCGCGCACCAGCGCAGAGAAGACCTCAACAATGGGAGACTTCGCGGTCACGCGCGCCTGAGCGACGTCGGGACGGGCGTTCGCCATATTGATTTCATAGATGCTCATTGTATAGCCCTCCTTTTATCTTTCTTACTGCACGCGGATCACGGCGAGCACGCCGGAACCCATGTACGCGGTCTTGTCGATGACCTCGAAATAGACCTTGTAGCCGTCAACGTCGTCGGTCTTCTCCAGAAGGCCGCCGATGCCGAACACGAGCTTGTCGTTCTTGGCGATGTTGGCATACGCGGTGCTGATCTCGGCCGCCGCAAACTCGATCTCCAGATTCGCGACGGTGTTCAGGTCGTCCGCGCGCACCTTCTCGCCCGCGTTGATCACGACGGTATCGGAGAACTGACGCATCTCCGGCTTGTCGTCGATGTTGGTGGCAATGCGATAGCACGCCTTCGCCTCGGCAGCCGTGGTCGGGAGCTTGGCAGTCTTCGCGGCCTGATCGAGAATGACGCCCATGCCGACCTTCATATCGACAGCGGCCTTGCAATAGCCAACGTTCTGCACGTTCTTGAACGCGCCAATGGTCTTGTACTTCATGTTGGTGTACCTCCTTCAATTAGTAAACGCTGACGTTATCGTCAGCTTCCGGCTGCTGTTTCGCAGCACTGTCACCCATCGCAAACACGTCGATGTCGCTCGCCGCGTTCTGCTCGACGAGCTTCGCTTCATGCGCGGCGCGCACGATTTCCGTACAGATCTTGCCAACGATCATGTTGATCTCGATGCTGCCGGGATGTTCGTTGAACGCGCTGATCTCCGCCTCGGCGACCTTGCGCTGCTCCTCGGTATAGGGAGCAAGAGCCGCGTTCAGCTCCGCCTTCGCCTGCTCGTCGGCAAGCTCGGCATTCTTCTTCTCGACCTCGGCGAGCTTGGCGTTCGCCTCTTCGAGCTTGGCATTGGCCTCGGAAAGGCCGGCTTCCTTCGCGTCGAAGTCGGCGCGAAGCTGCGCCTTCTCTTCCTCGACATGCGCGATTTCGGCTTCCTTGTCCTTGATCTCCGCCTCAAGCTGTGCAATCTTGGCGTCCTTTTCGCTGAGCTTCGCCCAATACTCATCCCAGCGATTATTGGCCTCGACCATAGCATTCGAGACGGCGGCCGTCACATCGTTCTTCATCTGTTCAAAATCCATGCTGTCATCCTCCTTCGCAGATTTTTTATTATTTAACTCCATCACGATCGCCGTCTCATCTGCCGGCTTGACGCCAAGGATCGCGTATCCGCTGTACTCGTAAATCTGTGGAACACGTCCTCGCTCCTTCCAACCGCCGGAGTAAATAATCTCGCCGTCGTTTTCCCGCTTTCCCACAATTTCAACGCTGCCCTTCACGGTGCCGTCAGCCATGTGGAAAGCAAGCCAGTCAACGAACCTCGGATAGCGCATCTCGTCCAGCCATCCCTCCGCGATCAAAACGCGGTGCGTTTCGCCGCCGAGCTGCACATCCTCCACATACGCCTTATCGCAGAAGCCAACCATCGTGGCGTCCTCGAAAATCGGCATATTGTTGCGCGCGCCGGTCATGCCGTGTCCGTACGGAACGTCACGGTCTTCGTTCAAAAACTCAACCGTCAGCGACATACCCTTTACGGTCTCCATGTTGTCGCGCACATACTGCTCGTTCCACGAGATTCCGTTTTCCTGCCATGCCGTGTCGTCAGGGAAAATCTCGTGCAAAATCACCTTGATATGGCGTCGCCCGTTCAGCGCCGCCTTACTCTCGATCTCAAAAATCGGGAATCTGGTCTGTACCTTTTCAAGCACTTCCGTTCACCTCCCTTCACGAATTGGGAGACGGGAGCGAATTTCCGTCGTTCTCCGTGGTGCTCTCCGTGCTGGGATTCTGTTCCGCTCCAGCGTGGCTCTTATCCACGTCGTCGTCCGGCGCGTCCTTGCCAGAAACGGTGAATGACGTCTTGTGAACCGGATAACGATTCTCAAAATCTTCATCCAGCTCATAATCCATCAACGTCAGATAGTCGTCCGCGTTCACGCCGCTCGCGGCAATCCACGCCAAAAGGCTTCCCTTCCCGCGCGCATACAGGTCGGAAAAAACCTTGATCTGCTTTTCGCGGTTGAGGAACGTAATCGGCAGCACACGGAACTCAACGCGATAATCCGCATCCTTCATCACACCATAACTCAGGCACTTATTCAGCTCCTCGACAATCGCCTCGATCCATGTGAACACCTTACCGGATATGACCTCAAGGTTAAGCGACGCCGTGGCATAGTTGCCGGTCGAACTGCCGCCCAGCGCGGCAGAGGAAAAGCCGATTCCGTCGTTTACCTTATCCTTGATGCCGTTGTCATTCTCCTCGTCAAGAATGTCGACATCGACCGGAAGCCGCTCCATCTTTGTACCAGCCGCAAGCGAAAAGAAACTCACGCCGTTTTCGCTGCGCGTTGTCAGAGCGCCCTTGACGGTGTTGTGCTGCGCCTTTTGCTGCTTATCCGTCAGCGCGCTCGTTCCCTTGTCCTTTCCCTCCGGGAAAGTTTCGTAGTAGATCTGGTTGTTCACCGTGTCGAGAACGTGTCGCTTCGTCTTGGTGAAGTAGTTGGCGTAGTCGATGTCGTCGAGCGCCGCCACAGCAAACGGTATGCCATACGGATCGTTGACGCCGCTTTTGATCTTGACAACGATCGTCTTGCGCCAGTCGAGACGCAGCCAGCACTCGCCGTTCTGATATACGCCGCTTGCATACTTCTCCCAACCGTCCTGAATCTGCTTCGGAAAGCTCCGCAGCCGCAGCTTCCGCTCATCTTCGGAAAACTGATCAAAATACCGCAGGTCAAACGCGGCCTCATAGCAGTTGTTTCGCCGTCCGATGATCCGCACATAGTCGACGGGAAGCGTGAAAACCATTGTGTTGACGCCACTCTCGCTGATCTCTGATATGCTGCGGATGTCCTCGTCCGTCAGCGCCATGCGCTTGTCGACGCTCACACGCCGCGTCTCCACATAGCCGACGTACATACCGTCGTTCACCTCTTGGTGAATAGCGTTGCGGATGACCTCCTTGTAGCGGATGGCGCGCAGCACGGACTCCATCTTGTCCCGCTGCTGTCGCGTCTTTCCGCACGGCACGTTTTCCCGCTTAGGCTTCGTCACCACAATATAGTCCAGCGAGTGCAGCGTCTCCAAGCTGTCGATGGCGTTCGTCACCGTGCCGTTGGCGTAATACGCCCACTTCGCCCACGCGCGAAGCTCTCTGATATACAAAGTCGGGTTCTGCGCCATGCGCGTAACCTCCTCCGGCGAGAACGGCGCTTGCTCGCCGCCCATGCGATCCACGTTGATGTTCACCCACGCGCCGAAGGAATTGACCTCTCCGCCAGACGCCGGCGCTGCCTCGCTCGCGCTTTGCTCCGTCCTTATGTCCGGCTTTCTCGTCCCGCCTCTCGGCTCAAACAACCGAAATCTCGACCTGTCTGCCATGCTGCCTCACCTCCTCTCAGTTGTATAATGGTGTGTACTCATAATCAGAATTGTCCGAAAACAGGTCTTTCTCCAACAATTCGATGAAATAGTTACCGTACGAAACCGAGGTGTAGCGGTCTTTCCGCTCACTCGGCCTCTCCGCAATCTTGATAAGCTGCGTCTGATCTGTGATGGTATACTCCAGCGAAATCATCTCGTTCACCAGCGCAACGGTTTCCAGATACGGCCGTTCGTAGAAAATCTGTGTGTCAACGTCAGCGTACGAGTATTCCGGCACATGCCGCATCAGCTCTTCAACACCCTCCTGATGGTTCACCATCAGGTCGATCATGCGGTCGGTCAGCGTCTTCTTCATACACACAGCAATCGCGCTGTTCGTCTCAAGCTGCGCCTTGATGGAGAAAACGACCTCCTTCTGTCCGGAAATCACGACTCTGCCCTTGAGCTTGTCGTCGTTCATGCACGTCCAAGGCTCATACTCCACATTGCGTTCTTCATCGTAGAGCACCTTTGCAAGGCTGTCATAAATCGAAACTCCAGCATTTCTGGTATCCAGCACGCAATAATCCGCGTCAAAATCAGCAAAGAGTTGCTTGATGCGGATTGCCTGCTTCGTCGTTTCAAATTCTTTCTGCGCCTCGATGTAAACCACCTGACGCCGATAGCCCTGCTTGACCTCGATATGCTCGCCGCCCGTGTCGGTCGCCTTGTACTCCTTGCTCTCCGGCAGCGCGCGGATGCACGAGAAAATCGAGTTGTCGTTTCCGTTGCCGCCCTCCGATGCAATATCGCACGCGATAACGCGGATCTCGCCCTTCTGCTTGGGAATGGCATACCGGTTCTTCGTATGCGAAATCACGTCCTCGGCACGACGCGGATAGAACGCGCGCTTCCATACGCGGTTCTTGTTCAAAAGCTCATAGGTAAAGTAGGCGTGCGCGTTCTCGGAAACCATCTGGTTTTCGTATTCGATCATCCACGCCACGCGGTCGAGCTTCTTGCGCTCCTTGATGAGATAGTTGCGCGTCTTGATCTTGTGCTTGAGCGTGATGGAGTAATCCATTCCAATCAGCATGGATGTTCCCTTGTTCAGCATGTCCTTGGTGAACAGCTTGATCATGTTCCACATCCAATGGCTCTTGTACCACGCAGAGCTGATATAGACCTCCTTCGGCTCCTCGATCAGATGCTCATACTCCTCCGTGTGCATACACGGAGGTACGCGCGTCTCCAGAAACGGCGAAAACACCGTATCAATGATGTGCTTTGGAATCATGCGGAACTCTTCGTAGACGAACGCCGTCGCTCGGTGGCCGCGCGCCGAGTCGATCGCCGGCACAACAACGATGGAGCTTCCGTTCTTAAAAACGACTTCCGTTTCATTCTGACTGTCTCGGATCGTCTGGATCTCAGCGTCCAAAAGCGGGGCGTTCGGCAAAATCAGCTTTTTGATCTTTTCGCTCACAATGAGCTTTGCCTGCCCCTTTGTTGCAGAACCGACGACCAGAAGCGTGCCGGGATACAAAATGCACATCGCACACGCCGCAACCGCAATCACAAAGCTCTTTGCTGCCGCACGGGACGCAACAACCATCAAGCTCGGACAACAAAACATAAACCGCAAAATGATGTGCTGGTAGATATGCAGCTTGATGTTGAAATACTGCTCCGCGAATCGACCGGGATTGCGCCGCCAAAACGTCATCCAGTCCATCAGCCGCTTCACATGCTCCGGATCGCTCAAATAATGACTGCTTGGAAATTTTTCGTACAAATGGAGCTGGTTTTCGTCCATCAGCCTTTCGTAGTTTGGCTCCATGACGATCACTCCTCCGCTCCGGAAAGACTGAACTCCTTATCCAGCTCTTTCGTTCCCGTCAGAAGGTTGCGCAACGGTCGAACCATGTGCCGCTCGATGTACTCGCCAAGCTGGTCAAAATCTGCGTAGAGCTTTTTGTCCTTATAAAACTCAGCGGGCGTGTACTGCTCAATGGTCTTGAAAAGCATACCGACCGGCTTCATCTCAGCCTCTTGCTCGGCAAGACGCTTGCGATCTTCGATCTCAGTCGTGGCCGCTTCGATAAAGCTCTTGTAGGAATTTGCAACAGTGCCGACGCCGGCGCTACCGTTCTGCACGCTTTTTTGCAGGTTGAGCCGCAGAAAGCACATCGTCACATAAAGCTCTTCCTGTCTTTTGTCGATGGGCTTTCCTTCCTTCTGCACCCAACTGTCATACTCCGCCTGCATCGCATCGTAATCACTGTCGGAAAAACCAAGCCCGAACCGACGCGCAGCGTCCTCGTCCGCGCCGTTCCTTGCCGCCTGTTCAATACTCTCCGCGTTTTTGATCTCTTCCTCCCAGCGCCGCAAAAGCGTGTCCGCGTATGTCGCTCCGACCGTGCTCTGGTTGAGATTGAGCTTGGACACATACGCGCTCATACGGCTGCGGTTTGCGCTGACCTTGCGGCTTGCCGCCCATGCCGTATCGTCCACATACATATCCGTAATCTGGCAGATGCGCTCCATCGCAGCATCCTCATCCTTGTCAAAAAAGTCGACGTACTGGTCAAAAAGCTGTCCGATACAGCGCTTACAGATGGTCATATAGCCGTTATTCCCTTTGTAGATCGGGGATTTGGAAACATTGAAATTCCCTTCCTGCTTCGGATACTTATGCCCGCAGCAGGAGCAACGGTATGACTCGTCAGAAACAGTCTGCGGAACGATGTCGCTTGGCTTCGCGTTTTTGTTGATTTTCGGAACTGTCTTTTTCAGTTGCTTTTTCACCGCCATAGCGACACCTCCCTTCTCACTGAGCAAGACATGAAAAAAACGTCACGGAAACCATACGGAATCCGTGACGTGAAGTTCACACCGCCGCGCAGCTCGCGTCTGCGCGGCGGCTCCACCGCGCCTACACATGGCAGGTCGGTCATATCATTTTGCCGCGTCGAAACTCCTGAGCGCCATGTGGCATCTCTCTGGCGAACGCCGCCCTTGCGTTAATCGAACGCGGCTATGGTTGCGGGAGGTGGACTCGAACCACCGACCTCCAGCTCATGAGGCTGGTAAGCTAACCTCTGCTATATCCCGCAATACTTGGTGGGAGAGGATGGATTTGAACCATCGCAGCCCGAAGGCGGCAGATTTACAGTCTGCTGTAATTGACCGCTCTACCACTCTCCCGTATTATTTTGCAAGCGCATAAAGCTCCTGCGGCGTAGGCGCTGTCTGTATTCTGACATATCCGCCGTCTGTCACGCGCCAAAGCGTAAACCGATCCTTCTCAGGACAATGGCTGACGCAATACTCCGCGCCGGACTTGGCAATATAGCGAACGCCGTACCCGCTCTCGCTCGCAGGCAAATTGCGCACAGTCCTCTCGCCGGACTGACGCCCCTTTGCGATTCTCGGCATAAACTCCTCCGTAGATAAATAAAGCCCGCGCCTTTCTCATGCGTCCGCAAACGTTGAGCTTTCACGGTCAGTCCGAAGACCTCCGAGGGCATGATTAGTGAATACGAATTATTGAATTGCCGCTTTGGACGGCACTTTGAGCTTTTCGGCGTCGCCGCTCCTCACGGCGGACTTGAGGTTGTCGCCGGGGCGGAACGAAACGACCGGATATGCTTCCAGCATACGGTTTTCGCCAGTGATGGCGTTGTGCGCCAAATGCCCCTTGTGCGTCTTAACCTCAAAAAGCCCGAAACCACGGATGCGCACAGACTCGCCACGCACAAGCGTTTCTCCGATGGTGCGAAACAGCTCCGTGATAAACTCATTGGCCTGATCCTTGCAGTACCCCATCTCGGACATCACCGAGGTCAGGTCTTCCTTGGTCAATGGTATCATTCCTTCCTTATGGCTGCCTACAGCCTGATTTGATAGTATGCGTCGGCACCAATGCCGGTTTTGAAAAATAGTAAGAGCTGTCCCGGTATCGAATAAAGTCGCCTGTCGTTGGCATAGTCGTCTACGCCGCAAAGCGCACGAACGATCATCGTCTCGACGCCAAGCTCTTCAAATTCTTCCTTGTGGTGCTTATCGGCAAGGAGAACGTAGTCGATTCCGGTTCCGTACTTCTTCTGGAAGAGCGTGTTGAGCGTGCGGCCGGCACTCTTCACATGGTCGAGATCGCCATGCGTTGCGCACACATGATAACCACAGACGTCAAAGTACAAAAACTCGTAGTATTCCGCCTCCGGGAAAACGACATCGCCACGCCCCATAAGCCGCTGCTCCAGCCACCACGGGATCAACCGCTCCATATTGTCTGCGTGCAGGCTGTCGCTCTTGTTCTGTACCGTACGCAGGTGGTTCCCATACGTCGCATGAACAACGGTTTCCTCAACCTCGTCGGCAAGAGCGGCGATTGATCGCGCAAGGATCTCACTCACCTGCATCACCTGTTCGCAAACAAGCTCCTCGCTCGCCACTCGAACGCTCGTGTGGATTGCGCCATGCGCCATATCGCCGAGCAAAACGACATGCAGACGCCTCGGACGATGCAGCCGCAATCTCTTAATCGTCTCGGTCACGAGCTTTTCCACTCTCTCTCGGCAAACATCCGTGTCATAATGCTGCCAGATATTATCCGTCACCATACCATAGTGCCAATCGGCGAGCACAAGCACGGCCTCTTCTCCATCGCTGCAATGAAGGCTCTCCTTCTCGACTGCGAGCGGGGATAAGCAATTCAGCTCTTGTGCCGCCGCAACGAGGCGATCCTCCAGATGCTCCTCGCGTCCCAAGCGATCCACGAGCTTGTTGAACTCGCGACGCTGATCGAAAAATCGCTTGGCCTCCTTACGCATTTTGATGGTCTTCTCCTCGATCTCGTCGATATAGGCGTCTCGCGAAGCGTCAGAGGACGAGCCCGTCTTCTTTTTGAAATACTGCATCACAGCATATCCTGAGTACGGCGTCACAGACGCAGCCTTGCGCAAACTGTCACGGTGGCAATCAAGGCCAATCGCTTCAACGATGTCCTGCCAATCCAGATCCTCCGGTCGCTCCTCTACCTTCGTCGCAATCAGCCGAAGCCCGTACTCATAGGCACCCTCACCGTCTCTGCGCTCATAATTGGGATTCACGTCCTCCGTCACCCTCCTTCTGTCGGCGGTAATTCACGCCGCCGTTCGATCGTAATGGTCACGTCCGGCACGCCGTCCCAACGTCTGAGTATCTCGTCGATCGCGTACGATCTGGCCGCGTCGTCACGATACTCCGTCAGCGTACCGTCGGCGCAGTCGATCGTGGCGTGTTCATATCGCTCAATCCTGTCCTGATACGCCATCAACGATCACGACTCCTATCGTGCCGCCTGCGGCGCTCGCGCATTGCTCTTCGCCGGTCAAACTCGCGAACCAGCTCTGCCGCAGCGCTGTTCGTGTCGGCAATCGCGCGCATCAGTTCCTCGGACTCCGTGCAGAAATAATGATGGCGCTTTGTACGCTGCTTCATCGTGCGCGGATACTTGTACTGCGGATACAGCTTCTCCAAAAGCATCTTCTCGTCCTTGGTAATAGAAATCACAAAACTACATCCTTTTCAAATAGATTTGGACGATACGGGTCGTTTTTTACCACATTACGCTTGCGCGCTCGCGCGAAGACATACAGCAGGTGAAAAAAGCGCCCCTCCATCCTGTATCGGGAAATTCTGCGATCTCCTGTCCAGTCACAAAACATTGGCGGTATCCGCACATTTGTTCAGAACTAACCTTGCAAAATCCATACATTTCTGCGTGTTTTCAGCAAACTACACCGGATATTTTGCACGGGATGGATGGAATCTTACGAAAACGCCGACCATAAATCGTGATGCTGCCGGCCGCTGTATCATCTTCTTCTAGCAGCATGATCGGCTCGCGGCTTTCCTCAATAAGATCGAGAAAACATTGATTGGGGAGCGAAAAGAGCATATAGAAAAGGCTCCTTGAAATATCCTTATTCTGCGGCTCTTCGATTGCAAGGAGCAAGCGATACGCCGTATTGCGATTGACGCGAATTGCTTTAATGTAGTCATAACACTCCCTGCGGATTTCGTCCACCAACATCGCCCTGTCGCGGTTTTCCATACTGCTCTCTCGGTCATCCCATACCGCCCTGATCTGCGCGCGCATATTTCGCACCAGCTCCAAAATGCGGTTCACCTGCGGATACCATACCGCAAGCCCAATCGACCCGTCACGCGGAATCAGCATATCGGAAAACGGGATGAACCCATCTTTTTTCCGATTCACCCGAAAACGGTTCAGGCTGTGTTGCAGATAGTCCATCGTCGTATCGTGAAAGCGATAATTCTTCCGCGCGCTGTCATAATAGCCCTTCATGCGAGCGATCTTTCCAAAGAAGTTCGGCTTAACCTGCCTTCCGTCATCATCGCGGATCTCATACTGCTGCTTGAGCCGCTTAATCTCGCCGATGCTGTCCACCGCAAACTCTTTTTTCGCCTTGTCGATCTCAATGCCGCTAAGCACATCCAGCTTTGCAATATTGCAATACAGCTCCTCAACCTCTTCAAATGTCCCGCCGCCGTTGATCGTGTGCCACAGCCGCGTATTCAATTCCTGAGAGAGATTGACGATCTCACCGATCTTGTTCACGCTCGTCTTGATGTCGAGATCGGCCTGTTCCGACCATGTATAATGCCGAACGACCTTCTTCGCTTCCACCATGCTCGTCGGCACAAGAAACTTCCCGTAGTTTTTCTCAGCCGCGCGCACAAGTATAGGATTATCGGTCAAAAGCATGGTGTCGCTGTCAAAATCGGCTCCGGAAAGCCGCATCAAAATATTCTCTCCAACACTGTTGATGCAGACGATTTCGTTCGTCAGGTTGAAATAGCGTTCGATCTGCGGGTTTGCCCTGTTCTTTGACAGCAAAATATTCCCCATCGTCACATGCGGACTGCGGCTGCCAAGAAGCGTTTGGTTGAACTGGAATCGCTTGGAATAGACGTTCCCGACGCCAATTTGACTCGTTCCGTCAAATTTTCCAACCGCTGACAAAAGCATCTCAACAGGATTGCCAAGCAGTGTCGAGTAATTTCCATCGACCAATATGTGTCCGCACCGCAGCGTCTTCATAAACGACTCTGTTAGATCCTGCTTAAAGTCATAGTAAAGCCGCGTTTGGGAAAACCTGTCGCTCACACCGAGCATTTGGTATATCACATCGTTCGTGGTTGCCGCGTCGTGGATCTCCTCATCCTCTCCGCTGTAACGAATGTGATAGCGCAGAACTGCGGGGTCATCGTGAATCATTTGCAGATACGAAAGCGCAGGCTTTACCAGCTCATCGACGTCCGCCTGCGAAAGCTGCAACGTGTTGAGAAGCTGATAGTGGATTTGCACCATACGCCCATCAAAAAAGTGCGTAGGCTTCTCGTGCTTCACCACGCCGAAGTCCCCATCCTCATCCAAGAGACGCAGCCACCGTTCAAGGCTCCCGAATTTCACATACTTGATGCTGCTCGGCGTCGTAATGATCTTGATATCTTCCACACGTTTCGCCAGCGTAAATCCGTGCAGTTGAGAAATCTCAGTAATGCCGTTATCGCGGAAGAATTGCTGGATATTGGCGTTGAAGCAAGCGGATTTGAAGAATCGGTTGCGCAGCAGGATCATGCCGCGATTCTGATACGCCCCCATCGCATCCTTCTCGATCAGAGATTGTCCATCCCAAATGCTATTCTCAACGTCCACCTCTTCCGGTTTCGATTGCAACCATCCGTCTGCGCCAATGCGTGAAACGACGGCTCGATCACGGAAAGCGCTCTTGTAGTCATCAATCACAAGGAAGTTCTCAGGACGCAGGGGAATCGTGTCGATGATGCTGCTCAACGTCAGCGAGATGTACGCCTCCAACGCTGCAAGATCTACCTCCTGCCCGTCTTTCACCGTCAATCCGCACATCTCCCACTTGTGCATCCGGCGATACAGGTCTTTGTCAATGAAAAGGCACTTTCCAACGCGGCTCGAACCGCTGGATCTCTTAAACCGGCAAAAGTCGATCCCGTCACATCGGAACCCATCCCGATACAGCCTCTCGCGAAGCTGCGCCACCGTAAAAATCACCTTCATCTGTTTGCCGAGGCGATACATGCCATCCTCAAACGCGAAACATTTGCCAAGAATTGCATTGTCAATCGGATGCTTCACCGGCTCGTCCACACGCACCGCCAGCAACTCTCCGTCACGCACGCACACGCCGTCGCGCAGCTCCACGTCACTCGGCAAATATCCGAATTTAACATAGGTATTGCCTGAGAACCGATTGAACTCCTTGATGTTATACTTGAACGTCACGTTGATCACACGGCGGCAGTATTCCTTACCACGCTTGTTGAACGTAAAGTCCATGCGTCGGTAAACCTTCTCATATACTTCGCGCAGCTTGATGAGGTCAAGACTGTAATCCAATGTGTTGATAAACCGCTTTGTATTATACTCACCAGCATTCCCATCAGAGCTGTACTTCACCGTATAGCCGGCGCAACGCTCTGAGGAGTAGTTGGCAAGAAAGAGATCCTTCGCGTCTGCCGACACGATGTAGACGCCTCCAGTCATCCGCTCACCGCCCGATCATCTTGGATTTTTTCAAACCGCTTGCTTCTCGCAGCCTCAAGGCGCTTACGCGCCGCCTCCTTCTGTTCATCCGTCATGTTGCTCTGCTTCTTTGGTCTCAGCTTAAACCACGAGGCCGGCAGACGCACGACAATGGTTTCATCCCCCTTGTATCGTATATCGACGTCGCTTGGATACTTCTCTTTCAGATCCTCGATCGCTCGCATCCACTTTTTCTCAGAGGTTGAAAAAGTGGCATACTTCTCGCCTGACACATGATCCCACGCAGTTTCCTTGAAATCATCCATTGTTTCACGCCACCTCCTCGCCTGCCAGCTCGTCCAGCCAGTCAAGCAGTATCATTCGCATCCGCCGCGACGGGATGTAAAGCCAAATTTCGTTCCCGTCCCGTATTGCGCTGCGCCAGATCCATTGAATCATCTCGCCAAGCGCCCAGCGCTCCTCCTGCACATCGACGCCGCGCTCCATGTAGAAGTTTTTGAGCACCGGGTTGAAATAGAGGTTGACGCAAAACGCCAGATGGTCGCGGTCGCGGTATGCGTTCGTCGCCCGCGTATTCCAAGAAAGAAATCCGCCTGTATAGCCCTTTCCCTTCAAAACGTCGCAATAATCCTTGTACGTCGTCCAAAGGTTCCTCTTCATCGGCGTTCCATAACGGTGCTTGAATACGTTGCCGAGGTTGTTTTTGAGCCTGTTGATGCTTGGCTTGCCTCGCCTCTTCGCTTCGCGTTGATACCACGATACGGAAAGCGTACCGTCCACGTCTCCAATCGCGTTCAGCGCTGCGTCGTCAAGAATATGGATCTTATCGCGCAGCGTCCTCACATACGCAGGAACAGCAGGCACATCGCAGAAGTGATACGCGCCGCGCTCATACGTCGTGCCGATTCTCCTTATGCCGACGCCGTTGATGTCAAAGTAATATTTCTGCGGTTGAGCGTCGAACAGATACGTCAAAACCAGCACGTCACGAAACGCTTCAAACACCTCGATTGGGAACGTCCAAAGCATCATACAGCCCTTGCAAAGCGTCACATGCCCGGTCAAAATCGTATCGCGCAGCTCATTGAACTCGCCGTCATACTCGTTGTCCAGCCAGCGCACGCGACCGTCGGCTTCACTGACGGAGATCGTATTGTGATGCCTCAGCAACTCAATGTCCTTCGGGGATATTTTCAAGTTTTCGTAAACATCCGTCACCTCGTCGAGTATGAGCTTGTACCCACCCTCACGGATCAGTCTGATGGTAGTGTCGTTATAGGTGTGAAACAGCGCGTGCGTACTGGCAATGTTGCAGCCGCGTGACAGCTTTTCGTGCAGGTCATCGAGTTTCCGGCATCCGAAATTCTTCGGATCGTAAAACGAACGCGCGGCACAGCCCTCCTTGATTCGCTCCACCTCGGCGAGAAACGGCGTAATGAAGATGTAGCGGCTTTCCGTATCACTGTTCATTTTTGCGATTGCGGCGCTGGTCTTGCCAGCGCCCATAATCATGTCGCAAACCGTAACGGTCATCGCTTCACCTCATTCTGAGATATTTTCTCACCGCCCAAAGCGCCGCCCAAACAAGATCGCAGTACGGCATCGCTCCGTTCCCGTCATAAGCGATGATCGCGCGCGTAACATCCTCGTCCGTGAGATTCCTCGGCAGCTCGTTGAACAGCTTGCGATACTCTTCCATCTGTTCGGAAAGGCGGATATTGTTCGCGGATGTCTTGATCTGGCTGCGCGCCAGCGATAGCATCGTCATCGCGTCAATTCCGTACAGCTCCGCCGCGTCCATGTAGGTCTTGCACTCGGCTTCGAGCTGTTCGATGTATTCCTGCTGCTGCGGATCGTACGCGCCGAGCGCCAAAAGCGCCGCCTTCCTCGTCTTATCGCTCAGCGGCGCAAACCCGTCGTTCTGCTCCAGCTCGCAAATCGCCTCCAAAGTGTCCTTTAGTTTCATTGCATCACATCCTTCTTTGTTCTTTTTCCAAACAGGAATTGCCACTTGGTAATCCCGTGCTTTTCGTAGTGCTCCCGATAGTCCTCATATTGCCGGATTGCTCTGATCGGGTAGCAGAGCCAATAAAGAAGCGGGTAAAGCAGACCGAACGCCCAGCGCAGCGCCAAATCCTCGTCAAACTGTGCCAGAATAATCGAAACCGTCCAGAAAATGAGAATCGTCAGGAAAACGATCCAATACCACGCCATATCCTTCCCTCCAAATAGATAGATTATTGTCGCGCTAATTAGTTCCGACGCGCTCCCTCAGACAACAGACGATTTTTGCGCGCAGCGCAGCACGTTCCGCCTCATCTTCTTCGCTTACCGCGCAGTACATCTGTCTCTGATCAGCATAACAACGCTTCACCATCACAAGTCGCTTTGATACCCATGCTTGCGTTGTTCCGCGTGCAGCGGCAATCTCGCATTCGGACTGCCCTTGCAGCCGCCGATATATGATGTCCAGATCGCTCAGCTTTGCCCGCTCAATCACCCACTCAAAAAGCGCGATGGTATCCTGCGCCTCCAATCGGTCATACGGGTCTGAAACAAAATACCCAAAAGTATTGCTCGATTCGTCCGTCACCAACTCGTCGAACGACATGGCATCGCACAACTTACGCTCCGTCCGCATCCGCATCCGAACCTCGTTCATCATCGTCCGATAGGCGAGCACGGAAAATTTAACACCTCTGCTCTCATCATAAGCTCTGGCGGCCTTGCACAGTCCAACGGCGCATTCTCCATACCAGTCATCGGAAAGATGGTTCTTATTGAGAAAGCCATAGATCAGCTTATGGTTGTCTTCGACGAGCTTTTGATACTCGCTTTCAGTCCTCATCCGTCGCTCACTTCCTGCGGATTCAGAAGCGAGTCGCTGTTCTTTTTCGCCTCCGTCATTTTCATCATCCCTCCTTCTCATCCACGAACGACGCCAGCTCATCCGCCATGTGCGTCAAAAGCGCCAGCTCGTACATATCGTACGCCTTGCCAGGATCGCCCATATCGTCGCTCTGCCACATGCTCATGTGATAGCGGATTGCGAACGCCTCCTCTCGCGTCAGCTTCATAAATCCGCCGATGATGTAGACGCTCTTCGAGCCATGACCGTAAGGCATCGGATCGTCGAACCGATAACCCATCACCGTCTCCCAGATGAAATCGCCGAGATCGTCATGCTTGACCTGCCATCCCTGCGCGGCGGCAACCTTATCGGGGTCGTACGTCTTCTGGTTCTTTGGCTCGGAAATGTAAACGCCGACCTTGCAAAGATCATGCAAAAGCGAACAAATTGCGATACTTTCGTCGCTCGGCCGCACAAAATCCGGATTGTATCGCGCCTCCATATCTACAAGACCGACCAACCGGTCATAAACATGCAGGCTGTGCTTGCACAAACCGCCAGCCTCAGCAAGATGGTATTTCGTGCTTGCCGGCGCATTGAAAAAATCACTCTTTTCCAGCCACGCCAGCAGCTTATCCGCGCCCTCGCGCGTAATATACCGCCGATACAGCTCAATAAACCGTTCTTTCATTTTCAAAAGTACCTCCTCTTGAAACAACCAGCTCAGCTCACAATGAAGCTGCTGTAAACCTCACACTCGTCAATGTTTACCCTGTCGTGCTCCCCAATAAAGTGTTCATAGCACTTTGTCGCGGCATCCTTATTGTCAAACGGAGTCACAACAGGATCTTCACCGACATCATAATAGCTTATGATCCATATTTTCATCACTACACCCTCTATTTCATCTCTCGGTATCTCCCTTCGCCCGTTTGATATACAGTCTTTTGATCGGCACAGATGTGCGGCATGAAAGCTGGCTCACGCCATCCTCAAACAAGCCAAGATACTCAGCCGTTGCATCCGCATTGGCAAAGCGATAGAGGTTATCGCATGAGATCGGCGCGCCGAAGCACCAGAAGTCCGTGCCGACATGGAACATTCCGCCGCGCATGGCATTGTGGCCAACACCTTCCCACGGTTTCTTTTCGCAAACCGAATAATGATCGTGCTTACCGAATGTGCGAGCCATTACAAAATAATTGGCTGACACGCCGCGCACTTCGTAACCCGCCTTCCAGTCGTTAACCTTCACACGATCGCCAACGCGAATAAAATCCAGCAATTCCTTCGTGACCGCCTTATATTCAACATACCCATTGACGCCCAATAAATCTCACCTCCAATAACAGTACAGACAACCGTGCAGACACTGCTTTTTGCGCTCCAATAGCTCCACCTTACCGGCGTAGCACATACAGTCCTTCCGCTGATACCCTCCGCCGCCGCAATCGTCCGGCTCAAGGCCGAGCAGCGCGAGGTCATAGGCAGAAACGCATCCGCAGCGCGTCACGCCGACGTCCTCGTCGTCATTCAGCATCGGCTCTGCACACGCCTCGATCCGCAGCCCGTCCAGAGTCCCATGCGAACCAAGCCAAAATAGTCTGGCCGCCCGCACAACAAGATCGACGTCTTTGAATTGTTCTTCGGACGCCTGAAACGCTCCGTTGTACGGATCTGGCAGCCCCGCCGCCGCAAATCTCTCGCGCACATGCGGATACATGTCAAGCACACTGATCCGAAACCGACTGAAACCAAGGATGATGGCTGTCTTGATCACGCCGACCGCCCGCCGCATCCCCTTCATCGTCGGAATAATAGGGTCTACCCGTATCACAATTCGATCAATGGGGAAATTGTCGTTCACCAGCGCCTTTGCGGAACCGAGCTGGTATCCGTCTCGCGGCACGCGCGGCTCGATCACAGTACCGCCGTATCCGGTGCATGTCGCATGGACGATCAGCTTCTCCGGATGTCGGTGGACTGCATTGATGAAGTCATGCGTCACGCGCTTCGTAATCAGGACTGCTCCATCCACGCTGTCGAGCTTCTCTTCCCACGAAAGGTCAAGCCCCGCGTCACCGGCCTCTGTCACGCCGATCTTATACATTGCCATCCGCCGCACCTCCATTCCAGTGCATAAGTAGTCTCTGAATTTTTTGGAATCTTTGGCAGTTTAACGTCCGCCTTGCCATGCGGACGGATCTTGTCCTACTGTCCGGTCACGCCGGAAGGTTAGGCGAGAGTCGCCGTCTGACTCGCCACAAATCATCTCCGATCCTGCCCGGAGAACCCCGTCGCTGCCAAGCGCTCTATCACCGATGCGGAATCGAACCGCCACTTTTGGAGCGGGAAACGGGACTCGAACCCGCAACACCCGGTTTGGAAGACCGGT